>Ga0209536_100003632_pt1 | contig 24702 bp, 24 predicted proteins | sample DeeMarSeWOR28_12_FD_187461 | JGI IMG/M metagenome (GOLD analysis project Ga0209536, IMG submission 187461) | Marine sediment microbial communities from White Oak River estuary, North Carolina - WOR-2-8_12 (SPAdes) (version 2) | ecosystem: Environmental > Aquatic > Marine > Intertidal zone >...
CAAGAAACTCAATTTGCCGCGATGTAATTAACATGACAATGATGGAGATAGAAAAGAAATGATCCCAATCCAACATCTTGTTATCCATTTCTGTGCAACTACCATGTTATGGTCAATAATTATAAAAATCATCTTCTGAGTTTTTTTGTGGCAGAATAAATCATACTGCAAACAATTATCTCACCAGAAGAGGTTTGAAGTATAGAGACCATGATCAACTTGACTCTAGACAATATTCTAATCACCCAGCCGATTGTATCTGAGAAAGAACTGAACACAGTCGTAAAAAAAAACGCAACAGCAAGAAAATTTTTTCGATGTTACAAGCACGACTGTTTGCATTAAAAGATAAAAGTATGTTTTAAGACATGGTCAAAATGACTCTGTCTTTCATTCCAAAAGTCAATGTTTCTTGCCCAAAAAATAGTAATTTTTTTCAGGCCTCTTCAGCTGTTACCCTATCTTGCTGGGGCATGAAAAAGAAAAGGAGGCGGTGACGCCTCCTTTTTCCCAGGGTCTCTATTCCCTGATCTCACGGGTTTCATAGCTTTTGCGGAAATCGTCGGTTCCAACCCGAGCAAGTTCATGCAGCATTTTTTTGTACGTGTCCGCAACATTATTCATGCCGGCCGATGACAAGCTGCCGGACACAAAATCCAGACCAGCCAACTTCCATTTTCCATGAGCACCATTCGACCAGACAGTCGCACCGGTGCGGGTCTGGCGCAAACGGGCATTGAGATTCCCGTGTACATAAGATGCCGCGCTCATCGAGGTCAGGTCCTGGCCAATCTTAACGTCGGGGAGCGACTGTGTTACCTCCAGAGTACCGGTCAGCAGCGAATCGATATCATACTTCCTGCCAATCGCCTTGACAGCCTCTGTATCAAGGATGTCAAAACCGATCTCACGCAGAACTTTCTCCTCATTGCCAAGTTCAAGTATCGGCACGCCCGGCTGGGCCGACTGAAGGTGCTGGATAAATTTCAGTGTGATCTCACCGGGCAACTGTTCCTCACTTTGCACATCAAAGGTTACGACACCTATGGTCCCAAGCCGCGTCAGGTCAATCTGCGGCGGGATTTCCACCGTGACTTTCTTGCCGCCACAAGAGGCAATTGGTAACGTCAACAGTAAAGCAAACAGCAACCCTATTCTTTTCCTTAACATCATCCCTCCTGTCCGTGTCTGGGAGTTAATGTTGAAATTGGTTCAATGATCGACTGCGACCGGACTTCTGCGCGGCTTGTTTGCGGGCACAATATTTTTTGCACAGCAAAATGCCGCTTCCTCTTTTGCAGAAACTAAATAAAGTGCGTGGTTATAAGTAATCGTTCTTTAAGCTTGCGCCGGAAATAAAGACGGGCTTATTAATCTATCCCGAATCATAAAACAGCTATCGTATAATGAATCCCCGAACAGCCTGTCAATAAAAAATCTGAACATTCAATGAGATACTACTTTTCGTCCATATCTGTTAGCAAATTTAAAGTCCCTGGCTTGTAAAATTTAAATTACGTTTCCTGTGGATATTAAACCCTACTTCAGAAAGATGGGAACACAGCATGAAAAAATTTGCAGATGAGGTTTCATCTCCGGCTTTTGCATTGTCAGGGAAATAAGAGCAGATGCGGACTTTTCTTTTACCAATCAAGCCTTTGAACTTTGTGTCTTGAATGCAGAGGCACGGGCGACCAGGCTGCTGGCCCACTGTGGAGTAGATAAGGCATGGATATGGGTGTAGAGGGCCAGTACATTATTATAGACCAAGCCATCCCTGCCTTCCATGAAACCCACGCCACGTTGCATAATAAAGGCCAAATCCCCCGGATTTCCTGGCCATGCCAAAACAGTGCTGTAACGGAATTCGTGCCCCCTGATTCTTTCATTTTTTTCATAAAATGGATTCCGGCCACTCACTATAAGTTCGGTGTAACCATGGGCCTGCGGTTTTTTGTGCAATCCGAATTTTACAGGGAAAACAGCGGCAAGAGGATATTCCTCCTCACCGAGAAGTATGCTCTCACCAAGATAGATAAGGCCCCCGCATTCCGCATAGATCGGCAGGCCATTTTCCGCTGCACGCTTCACGGACCGCCTGAATGAAACATTGTCTGCGAGCCTCCTGGCGCTGGTTTCAGGAAATCCCCCGCCGATGTAAAGACCTTCAATTTCCGGCAACCTTTCTGTTGTCATGGCGTTAATTTCGACCAATTCCGCTCCTTGGCTTTTCAAGGATTCAAGGTTCTCGGGATAATAGAATTGAAAGGCAGCATCCTTAAGAATCCCGATGCGCACTTTGGGCATTGTGATATTCTTGGCTATTGACTTCTCATCTGCCCCAGGCAACTGAACATCTGCCATGAGACTTTCTATTTTATACAGATCAAGATATTCTTTTGCCATCTCAGCCAGCATGCTGGTTGCCTCTTCTGCACCTTCGTGCTCCTGATGCGGCGTTACACCCAAATGGCGCTGGGGGAAAATGTCTTTCTTTGATCGTGGTATTGTGCCGACCACAGGGATGCCCGTATAATGTTCCACTGCTTGGCGCACGATGGATTCATGCCTGGCCGTGCCAATCCTGTTTAAAATAACACCAGTGACCCTGACCCTCGGATCCAGCTTCTGGCAGCCCAAAACCAGGGCGGCAACGGTCCGTGTCGCCTTGGTGCAGTCAACTACAAGCAGCACGGGGAGCTTAAGATCTTTAGATAATTCTGCCGTACTGTATGCCCCTTCCATGTTCACGCCGTCAAACAGGCCCCTGTTGCCCTCGATAATCACCATTTCAGCCTGTCTGGAATGTTGCACAAATGATTGTCTGATAACTTCAGAATCCATAAGGTAAGGATCAAGATTATAGCACGGCTTACCGGCAGCCAGCTGCAGCCAGCCGGCATCAATATAATCTGGCCCTTTTTTGAAGGGCACTACCTTGCGGCCCTGCCGAGCATAGGCAGCTACCAGGCCGACTGCTACCACGCTTTTGCCTGTCCCGCCGCTTAAACCGGCAACCACAATTCCTTTCGGCATACTTTTATCCTTTCATGTAAAATATATCTTTCTGCCTTTGTAACCCTGACCTTAGACACCTTGAAGCCTTGAATTTCTAGCCCATCTCCAGCTCAAGCTGCCGCAATTCCCTAATCTCATCCCGCAAGCGGGCAGCCTCTTCAAAGGCGAGAACCTTGGCAGCCTTGTGCATTTCTGCTTCCAATCTCTTGATACCTTGGCGCAGATCCTGCAAACTGTGGTATTCAACCTCCACCTCTGCAGTCTGAACCGGCACTGTCATATAATCCTTTTCATAAACCGTGGCCAGGATATCTTTGATACTGGAGCGCACTGTGGCGGGAGTAATGCCGTGCCGGGTGTTATATTCCTCCTGCAGTGCCCTTCGCCTGGTTGTCTCCTCGATAGTCCGCTGCATGGAACCAGTAACTCTGTCGGCATACAGAATCACCAACCCGTCAATATTTCTCGAGGCTCTGCCGCAGGTCTGGATCAATGACCGCTCACTGCGCAGAAATCCCTCCTTGTCCGCATCCAGGATTGCCACCAGGGAAACCTCAGGAATATCCAATCCTTCACGCAGCAGGTTGATACCGACCAGTACATCATATTCACCCTGGCGAAGCTCCCGTATCAGTTCCATGCGCTCCAGGGTTTTAATATCCGAATGCAGATATTTGACTCGAACACCGAGATTTTCATAATATTCGGTAAGATCCTCTGCCATTCTCTTGGTAAGGGTTGTGACTAGGACTGCCTCTTTTTTTTGCACCCTTGCACGGATCTCGGCTAATAGATCATCTACCTGGCTTTTGGCCGGACGTACTGTAATAACAGGCTCCATAAGACCGGTTGGCCTTATGATCTGTTCAACTATCCTGCCCTCTGCCTGGTCCAGCTCAAAATCTCCCGGTGTTGCCGACACAAAGATAACCTGATTGGTACGTTCTTCGAACTCCTCAAAACGTAACGGCCTATTATCCAAAGCAGAAGGCAGCCTGAAGCCGAACTCCACCAGGGTTTCCTTGCGGGAACGGTCCCCTCGGTACATGCCGTGCAGCTGTGGTACGCCTATGTGGCTTTCATCAATAAAGAGGATAAAATCATCAGGGTAATAGTCCAGCAGTGTCGGTGGCGGCTCTCCTGGAGAAGCCCCTGTCAGATGGCGGCTGTAGTTCTCAATGCCATTGCAGTAGCCCAATTCGCCGATCATTTCCAGGTCAAACATTGTCCTCTGCTCCAGGCGCTGTGCTTCCAGCAGCCTATTTTCCTTCTCAAAAAATGATAAGCGTTCCTTCAGTTCCTCTAAAATCGTACGCCGGGCAATCTCCAGCCGTTCCCTTGAAGTGACAAAGTGGCTTGACGGGAATACGGTTAATTCTGATATTTGCCCCAGGACTACTCCGCGTAAAGGATCCACGATTGAGATGGAATCAATGGTATCCCCAAATAGATCAATGCGCACGGCCCGGTCCTCCTCATAGGCAGGAAAAATCTCAACCACATCACCCCTTACCCGGAAAGTGCCCCGGTGAAATGAGATATCATTGCGTTCATAAAGCATATAAACCAAGCGTCTTTGCATCTCCTCGCGGGGATATTCCGCCCCTGCTTTCAGAAACAGGTGCAGATTTTTATACTCATCGGGCGAACCAAGACCGTAGATACAGGAGACCGAGGCCACGATAAGAACATCGCGCCGGGTCAGAAGTGAACGGGTTGCCGAATGCCGCATCTTGTCAATGGCATCGTTAATGGAAGAATCTTTTTCGATATAGGTGTCTGATTGCGGTATATACGCCTCCGGTTGATAATAGTCGTAATAGGAGACAAAGTATTCTACGGCATTCTCCGGAAATAATTCCTTGAACTCGGAATAAAGCTGCGCTGCCAGGGTTTTGTTTGGTGCTATGACCAGCGTCGGTCTCTGCACCTGTTCCACGACCTTAGCCATGGTAAAGGTCTTGCCCGAGCCGGTAACCCCTAGGAGGACCTGCCTCGGGTGCCCGGCATTTATACCTTCTGCAAGTAGCTCAATTGCTCTTGGCTGGTCGCCGGCAGGCGTAAAGGATGTTTTTATTTTAAACAAATGCTCCATAGCAGTAGGCATGACCTTTTTATCCCGGGAATGAACATTGGTACTCTTTTACGGTACGCAAGGTATGGTGCCCCGATCTCGTCTTTAAGCTTTTTCTCTTCCAGCAGTGTTCCAATAATTATGTACGCGGTCAGCACTGCTTTACTTACAAGCGATACATCGGTTACAGCACCAAAGGCCCAGACAAGAAGAATTGCACCGCTGTACCAGGGATGGCGCACATATTCCAGGATACCTTCTGTAGCAAATTCAATAGTATCATTTGTAGCACCATGTCTCATTTCATCAATCTGCTTAATGCCCAGCATATATTGTAAATCATAAACGCGATATCCCCCGTAAAATAACAGGAAGGCAAATGCATACATGCCATATTTCAAAATGTACCAGGGCCAGGGCCAGGCAAAAATAATCTTTTCTTCAAGATGCATCTGCAAATAAACAACAGGTAAAAGAGAAATAATACTGAAAATGGTGTAAGCCAATCTGTAATAACCATACAATCTTCCCCAAATTCCCTTCATCCTGGCTGTAAAGCCCCTGCTGATCAAAAGGCTGTGCAAAAAACACCAGGCTGTCCATAACAAAGCCAGAAGAAAAATTGAATGTATCCGGGTCATGTTGCAACTTCAGCAAATTTTGTTCATGCTCTCTGCATGTTCTATGTCCATAACGACCTTCATTACTATCCGCCGTGAATAAAGTTTACGATAATTAATAAATTGACATCTTGCCTAATACAACATAATTATTTTACTAATATTTTTATGAAGATTGTTCTTATTCAAATAACTAATTAAGCAGGCTGAAACAAACCGCTGGAATAAAATACCAATGCTTACCATAAGCAATAAAAGCAGATATGGCATTGCAGCACTTCTGACGCTTGCCGAATTTTACAACTCCGGCCTCCTGCCGATAAAAGACATCGCAGCCCGCGGCGATATTCCGCACCAGTTTCTGGAACAGATCTTCAACCGGCTTGGGAAAGCTGGGATAATAAAAAGCACCCGGGGCAAAAACGGGGGATATGAGCTTGCCAGACCTCCAGGAGAAATAACGGTGCTGCATATAGTTAATGCCCTTGACGGTGATATAGAGTTTGTAAAAAAATCCGACGAAGATAATGATATCATTGTGGAACTTTTTCAAGAAGCGGAAAGAAACCTGAAAGCGGTCCTTTCTGTCAGCCTTGCTAATCTCGTGGCTAAACAGCAGGCATTAAGGCAAAACGTCATATACGACATTTAGTTCCCGCCCTGCCTGCCGAAAACACATATCCTCCCCTTTAACTACATAGCCGCTGAACCTTTATTTTTTTTTCTTGACATTAGCTGTTTCATGTTTTATTAATTGACTAAATTGATCAGATTAATAATATATAAATAATTCCAAAACACATGGAACCTTTTTTCAATTATACTGAAACATAAAGGAGCAAGACAATGAAGCTTACTGTAAACGGGGAGACAAACGAACTCCTTGACCCGGAAATCAATCTCTCAAAGCTTTTGGAAATTCGCCGGGTCGAATCGCCGGAAATGATAGCGGTGCAACTAAACGGCGAATTTGTGGATATGGAAAGCTATCCCTCCACATTTCTCAAAACAGGTGATGAAGTTGAGTTTCTTTATTTCATGGGAGGAGGCTCCTGGTGACCGGTTTTTCCACATATGCCGTTCATGGCTCCCGCTCCCAGCAGCAGGATCTGCATGGTGCCCTGCGTCCTCCTTTGTATGACAGCGTTGCCTTTGAACACGAAAGCGCTGAAGACATTCACCAGGTTTTCACAGGCAGAAAGCCGGCGCATGCCTATTCTCGCATCACAAACCCCACTGTAGAGGAATTCGAGAACCGGATCAAGCTCTTAAGTAACAGCACCGGGGTTATAGCTGTTTCTTCAGGAATGGCAGCCATAGCCAACATACTGCTTGCCATTGCTGGCAGCGGCACCAACGTTGTTGCCAGCAGAAACCTGTTTGGCAACACGCTGTCCCTGATCGAAAAAACCCTGAAACCATGGGGACTGGAGGCACGATACGTGTCAATGGCTGAGCCGCAGGAGGTTCTTGCAGCTATCGATGAAAATACCAGGGCTGTATTTCTTGAGACAGTTACCAATCCCCAATTAGAGGTTGCGGATATTAGTGCAATTGCAGACATAACTTCTGCAAAGGGAGTACCGCTTATTGTGGATAATACAGTCACAACCCCCTATCTCTTCCGTTCCAGGGATTTCGGCGTTAACATTGAAGTTCTCTCCAGCACAAAATACATCTCGGGAGGCGCCACATCTGTTGGAGGCCTTATAATCGATAACGGTAATTTCGACTGGCGCCAATGCCCGCGCCTGCAAGACTGGGCCGCAAAAATGGGACCCATGGCATTACTCGGGGCTTTACGGAGAGAAGTTTACAGGAATTTAGGATCCTGCCTGGCACCCCACCATGCCTATCTGCAAAGTCTGGGTCTTGAAACCATGGGCTTGCGCATTGAAAAGAGTTGCACCAATGCCCTCTCAGTTGCCCGCTTCCTGCAGGAGCACGAAAAAGTTACGGCAGTAAACTACCCCGGCCTGGAAAACTCCCGGTATCATGATGTTGCTGCAAATCAGTTTGGCAACCGCTTTGGAGGCATCCTGACCTTTGACTTGCAGAGCCGGAACGCATGTTTCGCCCTGATAAACAGGCTGCAACTCATCAGAAGGGCTTCAAATGTAAATGACAATAAAACCCTGGTTCTGCATCCGGCCTCAACAATTTTTTGTGAATATCCTGAAAACAGACAGCGGGAAATGAAGATAAGGCAAACAATGATCCGATTATCTGTTGGGATAGAAGACGTAAGTGACATAATACATGATCTGGAAGGGGGCTTGCACCATTATGATTGATTTTACAGAAGAACAATTGGAACGCTACAGCCGCCACATCTTACTTGATGGTGTGGGCGTTGAGGGGCAGGAAAAACTGTTGCAGGCAAAAGTGCTCATAGTCGGTGCCGGGGGCCTTGGCTCCCCTGCGGCTCTTTATCTTGCGGCTGCCGGGGTAGGAACCATCGGCATCGTTGACAGCGACTCCGTGGAAATATCAAATCTGCAGAGACAGATAGCACATTTTACCAAGGATATCGGGATGTCCAAGGTAGATTCTGCTGCGGAAAAAATGAGGGCTATAAATCCCGATATCATAATCAGGCCCTACAAGGAATATCTCTGCGCAGCAAACATCACAAATATAATTTCAGGTTATGACTTTGTCATAGACGGAACAGACAATTTCCCCACAAAATTTCTGGTCAACGATGCCTGTATTTTCTTAGGCATACCATTGTCGCACGGCGGCATACTCCGCTTTAACGGCCAGGCGATGACGATTATTCCTGGTCAAACCGCCTGTTACCGCTGCGGCTTCCGGTATCCACCTCCTCCCGATGCGGTGCCGTCATGTGCCCAGGCCGGGGTGCTTGGTGCTGTTGCCGGAATGCTCGGCACCATCCAGGCTGCCGAAGCCTTAAAATATATTACTACAGGAACAGAAGGGCTTCTTACCAATACCCTTTTGACCTTTGACGCAAGGACCATGGCTTTCCGTAAAATCAACCTCTTTAAGCAGGAAAATTGTCCACTTTGCGGCCCACATCCGGAAATAACCGGACTGGTTGATGCTGAACAGGCTGTTTGCGGTTTGCACTAAAAGGAGCAGATAGTTTCATGTTGAAAATTACCCAGGAAATAATTGACGAAATGGTTAGACACAGTCGTTCAGAGGCACCTGTTGAGGCTTGTGGCTATCTGGCTGAAAAGGACGGAGTCGTCTGCAGGTGTCTAACCATGAAAAATATCGATGCTTCACCTGTTCACTATTCCATGGATCCAGCGCAGCAGTTTGCCGCGGTAAGGAGCTGCAGGGCAGAAGGAATGACCGTCAGGGGGGTTTATCACAGTCACCCTGAGACATCAGCCTATCCTTCAGCTGAAGATATTAGGCTCGCATATGACCCTGCCTTGAGTTATGTCATTGTTTCCCTGGCAGAATCTTCCCCCTGCATAAATTCCTTTATCATCCAAAATGATAAGGTTTTCCCGGAAGGAATTGAAATAATTGCCGGCATCGAAAAAAGCACAATGCGGACAGGTATTGCCTCCTAAAAATATTGCTCTTATACGGTCCCTTTGCTGACTCCAAAAATGTTTACGATTGCATCAAAACCGGAGCAAAAACATGACAACAATTACAGCAGATGTTTTTCAGGACTTACGGGGTGTTGGCTGCCCAATGAACCTTGTCAAAACCAAAGTCGCATTTTCCAAAATGTGCTCGGGTCAGGTCCTGGGCTTAATTCTTGACAATGGCCCGCCGATCAACAATGTGCCCCGTTCCGTGATTAGGGAAGGCCATGAAATTCTCTCGCAGGAACAGCTGGATGATGGCGCCTGGTCAGTGTTGATCCGTAAGGCCTAAATTCTGAATTCGGACCGGGGAAGTTCCTCCAAATCTTTGATCCCTGTAGTCGCAGCGCTTCATTCCTGCCGTTAGACTAAATCTAAGGACTCATGGACTGATGAAAGAAACAAAAATAAACCTCTTCTGGTTATCCTCCCCCCATGGATAGTATAGAGGTGCCCAAAAACCGTTGCCGGCAAAGTCCGGCACCGGTTTTTGAGTTTTTATAATGCTATCCAACCGCAAGAGTAATAGGAAGTGGTATATTTTTTAAGGCTCTTTTTCAAGATTGTTGAAAAATACGTAAAATTTCACTAAAGATTCGCGCTTAATATAATTGTCTGTTAAGACTAAAATTTATTTATGCCACCTTAGAGAAATTTATTACATATTATATGACAACCGGAATCACTTCCCTCATCTGGATTATAGGCAGCAGTGTGCTGATGTGCTTACTGGCTCTGGTCGGCGTAATTACGCTGTCTCTGAGTGAAAAAGCGCTGCATCGCCTGCTTCTGCCACTTGTTGCCCTGGCAGCCGGTTCACTGCTGGGAGGCGCCTTTTTTCACATGATCCCGGAATCTGTTGAAAAGACTGGATCTGACACTGCCGTGTATATATATGTAGTCGCCGGGTTTGCTTTTTTTTTGCTGCTTGAGCAACTGCTGCACTGGCACCATTGTCACCGTGAAGAAACGCACTGCAAAAAACCCCTGACCTATCTCATTTTAATAGGAGACGGCATCCACAATTTCATCGGCGGTATTGCCGTGGCCGGAACTTTTCTCATCGATATCCGTCTCGGCATCTCAACCTGGCTGGCGGCGGCGGCCCATGAAATTCCGCAGGAGATAGGAGACTTCGGTGTCCTGGTCCATGGCGGCTGGTCACGAAAAAAGGCCTTGCTTTTAAACCTGTTATCCGCATCAACATTTCTTCTGGGAGGTTTGATTGCCTACCTGTTCTCTTTCAGCGACTGGATATATTTTTTGATCCCGTTTGCTGCCGGCAATTTTATTTACATAGGGGCCTCCGACCTTATCCCAGAAGTAAACAGGCACGAAAAATTTTCGAGAAATATTTTGCATTTCTTTTGTTTCTGTACGGGTATACTTATCCTTCTTGTCTTGCGAATAATTTTTAGTAATTAAAGACAGCGTACTAAATTATTACAATGAGACCCCTATCACGTTTTCTTGTTTTTTTCTCTCTGTTGGCAGCAATTGCAGGACCCCAGGCTGTTCGCTCTGAGGAGAGCCTGACGGAAGTCTTTCTTCTGGAAAGCGATGACAGGCTCATTGCATTTTCAAGCCTGCGGAACAGCTGGTTTGAAATTGATCTGCGCAGCGGAGAAAAGGTTGTCAAAAGTGAGCATGCGGGAAATGTTGCCGTTGCCTGCACCTCTGAACGAGCTCTCGCGTTCAGTGCTGTCACCGGCAGGTGGATTGCTGAAAGCTTGCGCATACGTGAATCTGTACTCAGCATCAGCGCCGAAGGCAATGTCGGCACTGTAATCACCAATATACGAGCCTTGGGGTTCAGCGCCCAAACCGGTGTCTGGGTTGAATCAAAGTTTAATATTGGCAAATAACGCTTTTGTTGGTATCGCCCAATGCACAGATCGGGTATAGTTATTTTTATCTTTTGTTTCTTCTCTTCTTATCACTATCATATAGAAGCATGATGTTTAATCTACGCAAAATCTTTCTGGTAATTCTGATAGTTGTATTCCTGGTGGTGTTCCATGAAAAGATCCTCTCCGGGATCGGCTCGCTTCTGATTGTCCAGGATATTCCTGCAAAAGCAGATGCCGCAATTGTCCTCAATGCCGATGTTGATATTTATCCCCGCCTCATTGAGGCTGCCATTCTCTATAAACAGGCAAAGGTGGAAAAAGTCGTCATAAACGGCAACAGGAAGACAGAAATATTGCGCAGCCTGGAAAGCAGCGGATATGAACCACCCTGCAAATGGTACGCCGAAGAAATAAGTGTATTAACCCAACAGGGTGTCCCAAAAGACCATATTATAGCGATCAGCGCTGAGGATGCCTACGATACTATCAGTGAAGCAGAAATTGTCGGGGAAACCCTTCTCAACAGCGGCATGACAAGTGTGCTCATCACCACCAGCAAATTCCATAGCCGCCGGGCCCGGCACATCTGGAGCAAAATGTACAGGGGTAAATTAATCATTTATGTTGCTCCAGCCCAAACAGATCCCTTTAATCCTGACGCCTGGTGGAAGGATGGGAGACAGATACGCTGGGTTTTGTCAGAATATGGTGCCTGGATTTATTATTATTGGATGAAGATTTTTGTCTGACATCCTTCCCCCTGATTATATTTCCAGCATACTCTTCCCATAGTCAAACTGCTGACTTTTCCAGTCAGTGACCATATATCTCCAGCTACAACAGATTTAGTTGCCAGTTTCTTGCAGGCCGTCCAACCGGTGCCGGCGCCCTTCCCTCCCTGATCCTTAAAAGTAAGCCCGGCAGATTGTTGGGCCCTTTGCTTGGCGGCGCAGCAGGAGCTATGCTTTCGTCATCAGTGATGAAATGATTCCTGAAATACATGTATCTGGCCGATCACTCCGGGCACTTTGGGCATCACTGCAGGGTTTTTTATCATAGTTTCACAGGACAATGTGCTGTGATAGCTCTCCCTTTATCAAGAGCAGCAATTCATGTTGCTCTTGATTTTCGAAGTATATTCGTTTAAAATTAAACAGTTAATCATACTAACTTATTGTTTTATTCTTATTGGTGAATGCCCATGATTTGTTCTCAAACTCTGCCTGAGCCAAAGAATAAATTCCACAGCCGCATTGCTCACCTTTTCACCTTTGCTGACCCTGAAAACAATCAGCATCCATGGAGAATTCTCTCCCCAATTAATGCAATCGTAATAAATTCTTCCCGCCGGCAGCTGGGCCTCATAATATCACTAAGTCACGGACAAAATACCTATCGTAAGAAAATTCTGAAACATATATTCGGCAGTCTGATACAATACCTGCCAGGTGATTTCTGCGCAGGAATACTGAATTCTCATCGCAACAGGGGTTACTGTGAGCATACAATCATTTAAAACCAGGCTGAGTGAGGGTAACAAATGGAACTAAGCAAACAGAGTACTTCAGAGCGAGTCCAGAAGTCGCAGCATTCTATCAGGAACTTGTTAATCATGGATTTTGCCAAAGATAGAATTACAAAATTTTTGCATGCTGCCGGCATCACCGTGCAGGGAGAAAACGACTGGGACATCCAGGTGCATGACGAACGGTTCTACAACAGGGTTTTATTGAAATGGTCACTGGGGTTTGGCGAATCATACATGGATGGCTGGTGGGACACAAAGGCTCTGGACCAGTTAGTCCATAAGCTGTATACATCAAATATAGACAATAAAAACAACAGCTTGCCCAGCATGGTTGACATGTGCAAGGCCCGGCTTATTAACCAACAGTCAAAAAACAGGGCCCACAAAGTCGCACATGTCCATTACGACCTGGGAAACGATATGTACTCCATGATGCTCGGCAGTACCATGCAGTATACCTGTGCCTATTGGAAAAAGGCCGAAACTCTGGATGAGGCACAAGTAAATAAACTCGATCTCATTTGCAAGAAACTGCATTTGCAAAAAGGTGAAAAAGTGCTGGAACTAGGATGTGGCTGGGGGGGCTTTGCAAAATTTGCCGCAGAAAACTACGGAGTAGAAGTTGATGCCTACAATATCTCCAAGGAGCAGGTAAGTTATGCGAAAGACAGGAACAAGGGACTGCCGGTCACTATCCATCTTGCTGACTATAGAGACGCCAACGGGACTTATGACAAGGTTGCCGCCATAGGGCTGTGTGAGCATGTCGGTTATAAAAATTATGCCTCACTCATGGAGGTCGCTCATCGCTGTTTAAAAAAACACGGCCTTTTTCTGCTCCATTCCATCGCCAATAATGTTTCCACAACACATTGTGATCCCTGGTTTAACAGGTACATATTTCCCAACGGCATGCTCCCGTCTGTCAAGCAGCTTGGTGAAACAATGGAAGGGTTGTTTATTATGGAAGACTGGCATAATTTCGGGCCTGATTATGACAAGACTCTTATGGCCTGGTATCACAACTTTGACCTTCACTGGCCACTTTACGAGAAAAAATATGGCAATCGGTTTTACCGTATGTGGAAATATTATCTTCTTTCCCTGGCTGGGTCATTCAGGGCACGGCGGATTCAACTATGGCAGATTGTCATGTCAAAGGACGGTGTGCCGGGCGGTTATGAATCAATACGTTGAGCGTCATACCTCATTCCCGGAAAAGGTGGCCGGTGCAATGGGCTGATTTCCTTTAGGCCAACCAACCAAGAAACATGTTTTTCCGGCCTTACCAGGGCATCTTTTAGCATGCCATGTCCCATTAAATAAACGGGATCGGATATAGCCATACAATGAACCGTGCAGCCAATATTGCAGCATATGAGGAAAAAAAGCTACAGCTGATCGCAACACTTCAGTACCTACCAGGTGACACTATCCGCTTGGTCAAGGATACTTCCAATTTGTTCCGTGAACGAAAACCTAGTCAGGGACCTGGCTTAAACGTCAGGGCGTTCAACAAGGTTATACATGTAAATCCAGACGAAGGTTTTGCCGAAGTGGAGGGCATGACGCCTTATGCTGATTTAACACGCGAATGTCTGAAACACGGGGTCATGCCAACAGTAGTACCCCAGCTTAAATCCATCACAATTGGAGGTGCTGTCACCGGCATAGGAATCGAATCCTCTTCTTTTAAATACGGTCTTGTGCACGAAACAGTGCAGGAGATGGATATTCTTCTGGGAGATGGAACCATCCTGACCTGCACACCTGAAAACGAGCATCAAAGGTTGTTTTTCGGTTTCCCAAATTCTTATGGCACCCTGGGATATGTTCTAAAACTGAAAATAAAAGTTGTGCCTGTTAAACCATATGTTCAATTGACTCATATTCTTCACACGGATGCTGCTGCATATTTTGCAGACCTGGAATACCGTTGCCGTCAGCAGGTAGATTTCATCGACGGCACGATTTTCGGCCCCAAAGAATATTATGTTACTGTCGGAAAGTTCAAAGACTCCGCACCTTATACAAGCGATTACACCTATAAAAACATCTATTACCATTCCATTCGGAACCGGGATACAGATTACCTGAGGGTCGAGGATTATATTTGGCGCTGGGATACTGACTGGTTCTGGTGTTCCCAGTATATTTTCGCACATAAGCCCATCATAAGACGTCTCCTTGGGTCCAAACGTTTAAATTCTGTAACGTATACAAGAATCATGCGCTGGAATAGAAAATACAAGATTGCCCACTATTGGGATCTTCTCAGGGGATTTCACAGCGAAGCTGTCATTCAGGATGTGGAAATACCGCTGGAGCGGTGCGCTGAATTTATCGACTTTTATTTTAACAGCATCAGGTTTACACCTGTATGGATTTGCCCCATTCGCCCCCGGGATAACAAGGCAGGATTTTCCCTGTACCCTATGGACCCTGCAACCTTATACGTAAATTTTGGTTTCTGGAATGTTATAAAAAATCGGAAAAAAATGGGGCCAGGACATTACAACAGGTTGGTGGAGAAAAAGGTGAGCGAACTCGGCGGCATGAAGTCGTTATATTCAGACGCCTATTATTCCCCTGAGCAATTTTGGGATATCTACAACAAAGACGAATATTTTTCTCTCAAAAAACATTATGACCCCAAGGGTCAGTTCAAGGACCTCTATGCCAAGTGCGTCCTGCATGAGTAATTTTTAAGCCTGAATGACTATATAGTTTTGCGGGAATAGCAATATTAGCATACCCCATTGGCAGCCGAATCTATCCGTGGTGAGCCCTTATTTTTCATTGACAGTACCACGCTTCCTTCACTAAGTTAAATACGGCCCGTAACAATTGCTGTCATTATGTTCTTCGTTGCGTCATAAAATTTATTCAATTTCGTAAACTGCGCTGCTTTTACTCTGAACTAAGGAGAATGGAATGCTGAAAGTAAAAGATATAATGACCACGGAAGTTTTTGTGCTGCATGCAACCCAGACCCTGGAACTTGTCCGTTCCTTGATGCGAATCAAGCATGTGCGGCATGTGCCTATTGTCGATGCAGACAATAATTTTGTAGGATTAATGACGCATCGGGACCTCCTGGCCCAGACCATTTCCCATCTGGCAGAGATTGACGAGGACGAACAGGAATACCTTGATCGTCATATACACATTGTAAACATCATGAAAACAGATGTATTGACGGCAGAGCCGGAAATGGATATCTGCTCTGCGATTTCCCTTCTCCTGGAACATAAGTATGGCTGCCTGCCGGTTGTTGCAGATGGCAAGCTTGTCGGTATAGTGACCGAGGCTGATTTTCTGAACCTGACTTTGGGATTACTGCGCGAGTCTGACAGTGCCTGCGTCTGACAACTGACTCCAGGCAAAATAACGGATTAACCTGTAAGTAATATCCTGTCTGAATGTAATGCAGCGCAGCCGTTAACCGGTTGCGCTGCATATTTTTAGGTATTCTCTTTTTCCACCTTTACAGCACACACCTTGGCTTCCGGAATTTTACATTCAGGATCACAGGCATCGTTTGTTAGCAGGTTGGCGGCGGCCTCCTTGTAATGGAACGGGATGAAGGTTACGCCCTGACTGATCCGGTCTGTAGCCAGAACCGGCAGCGTGATGGTACCTCGACGTGACGCGACACGAACCCTATCCCCGTCTTTGACCTGGAGCCGTTCGACATCACCGGGGTTCATTTCAATAACAGGGCCGCGATCGGCTCTCTCAATCTCTTGCGACCGACGGGTCATGGTGCCGGTATGATACTGGTATAGTACCCGGCCGGTGGTGAGAATAAAGGGGTATTCGACATCCGGGAGCTCCTCAGGGTCCCTCCAGATAATCGGCGTAAAGCTCGCCAGACCACGTGGGAACCCGTTCTCGAAAAGCACAGGCGTGCCTGGATGGTCTGCAGACGGACAGGGCCACTGTATGCCGCCCTCTTCCAGACGATGGTAATTTATGCCTGCAATTGCCGGCCAGGCTCTGGAGATCTCCTTGAATATTTCCTCCACCTCAGCCGCATCCATTCTGTCCGATCCCGGCTGAAAATCATCCGGCCACTTTCCATCCCGGTCAGGATTCATTCGTTCCGAGATCGCCTGAATAATGGCAAGATCGTTGCATGCTCCTTTCGGCGGCAGCAGAGCCTGCCGAACCCTTTGAACCCTGCGTTCCGTGTTGGTGAACGTCCCCTCCTTTTCCGCATAGGCGGCAGCCGGCAGAACCACATCCGCAAGTTCAGCAGTTTCGGTGAGAAAAATATCCTGCACCACAAGAAATTTAACCTTGCTGAACGCCTCCTGGGCATGGCAGATATTCGGATCACTCATAACCGGATTTTCGCCCATGACCCACATGGCCTCAATTGAACCGTCGACCATGCCCCGAGACATTTCAGTGGCCGTCAGTCCCGGCTTGCCCGAGAGTGTGCAGCCCCACAATTCTTCAAACCGTGCCCTCACCGCATCGTCATCAACGCGCTGATAACCCGGAAAGACGGTCGGGGCACATGCCATATCACTTGCCCCCTGAACATTATTCTGGCCGCGGAGAGGATTCAAACCTGCACTGGGCTTGCCGAGATTGCCGGTCATAAGGGCCAGGTTGGCCAGGGCCTTAACGTTGTCGGTGCCCGAGGTGTGCTGGGTTATACCCATGGTATAGAAAATTGCGGCCTTTTCAGCAGAGCCATAGATCTTGGCCGCTTTCTCAATATCTTTTGCCGGAACGCCGGTGATTCCTTCAGCCCATTCCGGGGTGCAATCGGAAACCGCCCCAGCAAAGGTTTCATAGTTTTCGGTCCTGTTCCGGATAAATTCCTGATCAACAAGATTTTCGCGCAGTATGACATGACAGATGGCGTTAATCAATGCACCATCGGTCCCGGGTTTCTGGGACAGCCACAAACTGGCATACTCTGTTAGTTTTATACGGCGGGGATCGGCAACGATTATTTTGGTGCCGTGATTTTTTACAGCCTGTTTCATGCGCAGACCGATTACCGGATGGGTTTCCGTGGTGTTTGAGCCAATTACCAACATTGCGTCGATGTCTGCTATGCCGGCGATGTCGTTACTCATTGCTCCAGAACCCAGTACCGTGACCAGACCGGTCACTGTCGGGCTGTGTCAGTAACGGGCACAATGATCTATGTTATTGGTGCCGATCTGCTGCCGGAAGAATTTCTGGAAAAGGTAGTTCTCTTCCGTGGTGCAGCGCGCCGATGACAGTCCGGCAAAAGCATCCGGGCCTTTTCCCGAGAGAATGGCGCGGAAGTTCTCAGCCACATGATCCAGGGCCTCATTCCAGCTGACCGGTTCAAGGGGGCCGCCCTTTTCCCGGCGTAAAAGAGGAGTTGTAAGCCTGTCCGAATGGCTCAGGAATGCGTGGGCGAACCTCCCTTTTACGCAAAGGTCTCCAAAATTTGGCAACTGACTAGGATTAGCTGTCACCTCCATGAGAGTATTGCCTTTTACCTTAAGCTCAAGCTGGCAGCCGGTGCCGCAATAAGGGCAGGTGGTCCGCACCCTTTCAATGACTTCATTGACCATGGGCACGATCTGCTCTTTCTTGTTGAGCGCACCGGTGGAACAGTTGTCAACGCACTTGCCGCAGGAAACACATTTGTCGTTAAACAACAGGGAAATGGACTCGGCCCTGCCCTTTTCATCAAAACCCGCGGCCGAAAGCTCCAGGGCCTCATATTCGCATGAATTCAGGCAGCGCTGGCAGAATATGCACTTGTTCAGGTCAACCGTTATGGCCGGATGGGATGTATCTTTAACGTAGAGAGGTTTTTCTCCCATGCCGGTCTTGTTGAGATTGATATCACTTTCAATGGAAAGCCTCTTCAGATCGCACCGGTCATAGGCTGTACAGCCGCAGGAAAGACACCGTTCAGCCTCCCTCCTGGCTATCTCCTCGTCAAACCCGAGCTTAACCTCATCAAAATCCTTTATAGTGTTCAACGGTTCGCGCTGCGGCATTTTCTCACGCTCCCTTGAGTTTATTCCGGTAAACGTTTCCGGGACAACGCTCTCAAGGGTTTTGCCGCGGGAAAAATTGAAGCGACTCTCTCCAGCCTCTCTTTCAACCCCCATGATTTGAGCGTCGATGTTTTCTGCTGCCCTGCGGCCGCCGACCACCGCCTGGATGACGGAACGGGGTCCACTGGTGGCATCACCGGCAGCATAGATCCCTTCAAGATTGGTTAAAAAGGTACGGTTGTTGGCATTAATGTTTCCGGCCGGTGTCAGTTCAAGGGTTTCTTCGAGTGTGCCGCCGGTCAGACTGTCCTTTACAGCCATTTTCCCCATTGAGTAGATCACCGTATCAACCTGCAGGTGCATGTTCGATCCAGGGACCTCAACTGGGCTGCGCTTGCCCCGTTTGTCAGGTTCACCGAGTTCCATTTGGATAAGTTCAATGACCAGTCCAGCACCCGATTGGCTGATGCCAACCGGTGTCGTCAGTTCCATAATCCTGACGGATTCGTTTTCAGCATCCCTGATGTTTCTTTCATGGGCCGGCATGTCTGTCTTGGGCCGGGGGTCAATGATGCTCACCTCCGCAATGCCTGTGCGAACCAAGGCCCGCGCTGCTTCCACGGCAATATTATTACCGCCTATGACAACGGCTTTCTTGCCATAATCCGCTTTCTCACCGGTGGTAATCTTTCTGAGAAATTCTGTGGACCCCATGACGCCGGGCAGCTCTCCTCCCGGGATTTCCAAATTCTTGTCAACCGGGTTGCCTATGGCAATGAGAATGGCATCAAAACCCTGATCCTTAAGGTCCTGCAAGGTATAATCAAGACCCCATTTCTGACTGGTCCGGACAGTAATACCCTGCTGCAGGAGGGTATTTATTTCATAATCCAGAACGTTTTTGGGAATTTTAAACTCGGGGAAACCATAGCGCAGCATGCCGCCGAGCTCCGGGGCAGCCTCATAAACAGTTACTTCGTGCCCTTTTCTTGTCAGGAAATAGGCCCCGGTCAGACCCGAAGGACCGCCTCCGATTACTGCAACCTTTTTCCCTGTTGAGGGTTCATTGGGAATACGCAGGTCTATGTTATTGGTCATGCACCAGTCAGCCGCAAAACGTTTGAGATGGTTGATTGCAATAGGTTCGTCTACCAGCACACGTCTGCATTTGGTTTCGCAAAAACGGGGACATACCCTGCCCACGGAAAAAGGAAAAGGATTGCGTTCCATGACCAGGCGCAGGGCCTCTTCGTACTGACCTTTGGCCACATGGGCTATATAACCCTGCACATTGATCTGGCCCGGACAGGTGAGATTGCAGGGTGCCTTGCAGTCTCCGAAATGGGTTTCAGCAAGAATGGCCAGGCGTTCACTGCGCAGTTCCTTCAACGTTTCCGATTCACTGCTGATTTTCATACCTTCCTGAATCTTCGTGTCACATGCTCGTACAGGGGTTTCTTTTCCTTCCACCTCAACAATACAGAGTCCGCAAGGATTCTCTCCATTTTTCCCCCTGACATGACAGAGTGTGGGAATATAGATTCCCGCCCGTTCTGCCGCTTCAAGGATGGTTATGGACTCCCGGGCAATTATTTCCATTCCGTTAATTGAAATTTTCATTCTTCTTTCTCCAATCAGTTAAGGCAAAAGGGATAGAAATGCCACTGCAGTTTTTACTGTTATTTCGGGACAGCAGCATACTAACAAAAGAGTCGCACTAAAATCAACTTTTATTAGGTATTTATACCCATTTTTGTGTCATTGCCAGTTTGCTTCAAAACGTCTTCTTGCCCCATTCCCCAGAACCTGGTTTATTTAAAACCATACTTCTAGGGAAGGTATTTAAAATCTAACATAAAAAAGCCTTCCCCGAACGGGGAAGGCTTTTTTCAAAGTGTAAGAAAGCTGCTTTGGGAAGATAAACATTCAAATCAAAAATATTTGCCGGTTACAGTCCTTTTTTCTCGAACCAGCGAAAAAGTGCCAAGACACCTGCAATGAAAACTATAATTACAATCCAACGGTTAACTCCGACCAGTTGTGGAATGGTAAGATAACCGTAATTACCCCAGTTAAGAATATTATCCTTAAGGAATGGATAGGTTTCAGCATACAGGCCGGCACCGGTTACCATACCGAGAATACCCCAGAGTGCATCCCAGCGCCCTTCTCCTAGAGCTCCTCCCTGGGTGCCGGGGCAATACCCCAACAAGCCCCAGCCAAGACCGAAGAGCAGTCCTCCGGTGATATTTTCACCCAGCACCACCGGTTTATACAGAAGCTGCACAAGACCGAAAAACTCTAAGAAGTGGATGCCTACCATACCGACAATAATGGCAGAAAACATGAACTTGACAATGGTCATATCCTGGAAGCGTAATGCCCCAATCTGTTTGTCATACCGTACCACCCTTGCCTTCTGCAGCAGAAAACCAAAAAGCATACCGGTCAATAGTCCCATAATGAGCATATTCATTATTTCTTCCCCCCAAAGTAGACGATCCTTGTCATAATTATGCCGCCTACAAAGAAAAATATCATGGCGATCAGACCGCTGACAGCGAGCTGGATCATCCCGGACAGACCGTGGCCGCTGGGGCAGCCGTCGGCCAGCCTGGCACCGAACATGGCAATTATGCCGCCGATAAACGCAACTATCCCTCGCTTGACTGGACTTGTACCGAAACGTTCTGCCCACATATCAGGAACCCCCTGCCATTTGAATGATCCAGACCAAACTGCAGCAATGAGGGACCCCACAAAAATCCCGATAACAAACATCAGTTGCCAGTCAAATTGGGGCAGGTAGCGTATGAAATATTCAAGTTGCTTGACTCTTTCAGGTTCAAATGCCTTTCCCAGCATCCCCGCAGAACGGACAAATGAAGTGGAGGCCCCGAAAAACTGTCCTGTCCACAACACTGAAACAATAATAACCAGCCCGCTAAGGCCTCCTGCAATGTAAGGACTCCAACTCCCGGTATCTGTATTTTTTTGTGCCACAGCATTCCTCCATATTCAAAAAATATAGTTCATAGAATTTACTTTAATTAGGATTAATTATTACTATTAAGAATATTTTACCTGCTTAGTGATTTTTTCACTGCGATTATAGTTTACTAGAAAAATACCGAAAAAGAAGGAGATATATCATGCAATTAACAATTGTTAACTTTCTTCTTGACAAAGAAATAATTCTTTTTTAATTATAGTTAATAATATGAACGATGTCAATACAACAATCGATGTCCGGGTTTTAGAGTACCAGGCAAACAAGCTGCAGGAATTAATCAGCGAAGTACACAATTGCTGCAAGGACCGTTTTTCCCATGAGGCCAAGGCCTTTAAAATGCCCCAGGCCGAACTCAGATGCCTTATGCTCTTCGAAGGACACAAATACCTGACAGGTATCGAGATTGCAGGAATGCTCGAGGTCGCGAAAAGCCGGGCAACGGTGATCATTGAAAACCTGGAACGGAAAGGATTGGTAAAGAGATCTCCCGATCCTCATGATGCCAGAGTAAAACTAATAAGCCTTACCCCGGTCGGCCAACGCAAGGTAAGAGAAATTGAGGAATTCATGTTTACGCTCCACCAGCAGCTTCTGAGCCAGATAGATCCTGCCCAGCGTGCTGCTGTCATTAACGCACTGGAAACCCTTCGGTCTTCAATGGAGGCTGTAAAGGCACAACTCAATACATAATTTTCAACAAATTAGGGTAATTAAATTTAAGGAGGAACCTATGAGTGAAGAAAAACCAAAAAGAATGGCAATTATTGCTTCAAAGGGGACGCTTGACATGGCGTATCCGCCATTGATCCTGGCATCCACTGCTGCTGCCATGGATGTAGAAACCATGATATTCTATACCTTCTATGGTGTTGATATCGTCAACAAGCACAAATATGCCAACCTGAAAGTGGCGCCCATTGCTAATCCTGCCATGCCGTCCCCTGTCCCCATGCCGAACATCCTCGGCATGCTGCCCGGCATGACCGCCTTGGGTACAATGATGATGAAATCCATGATGGGCAAGATCAACTGGCCGTCAATTCCTGAAATGATGGAAGTCTGCCTTGAAATGGATGTAAAAATGGTGGCCTGCACCCCAACCCTGGAAATGACAGGTTTGACCCAGGCTGACCTGATCGAAGGAGTAAAAGTGGGTGGCGCAGCCGACTATCTTGATTTTGGCCTGGATGCAAATATTAATTTGTTTGTCTAGCCTGTTAATAAAAAACTTAAACACAGAAAAACAATAACACTAGAAGGAGAATTACAATGTCTGATATAACCCCTGATGAAATTGCAGATCTGAAAGGTCTGAACTGCCCCATGCCTGTTTTGAAAACAAAAAAGGCTCTGGACAAAATTGAAGGCGGCAAGATCCTGCGAGTCGATCTTACCGATGCCGGCTCCAAGTCCGACCTGCCGGCCATGATCAAAAGAACCGGCAATGAACTGCTGGAAATGTCAGAAGCAGATGGTGTGTACACCTTTTTTATCAAGAAAAAATCCATTTAATTTGTTATATTATTTTTTTTAATAAAAACGAGGGGAGGAGGGTGCCGGCAGCAGGAAATTCCGGCACCAGGATTTTTTACAACTCATACAAAGAGGAGTTAAAAAGGAGATGAAGCAAAAAAAAATTATCGGAATGAGAAACCTGCTGCTCTGCTCTGCAGCAGTCATGGCCGCCGGCTTATTAGCAGCCGGTGATGCCAATGCCACCAACGGCTATTTTTCCCACGCCTACAGCATCAAGAACAAGGGGATGGCCGGTGCCGGCGTGGCGGCACCCCTGGATGCCATGGTGCCTTCATTAAACCCTGCCGGCCTCACTGAGGTGGGCAACAGGCTTGATCTTGGCCTGACGGTCTTCAGCCCCAATAGGGAGTACAGTGTTTCCCGTAATCCCATTGTGGGCCCCCCCTACTTTGAATTAATGGGGGGCACCGTGGAAAGCGATTCAAACTATTTCTTTATCCCGTCCCTCGGCTGGAGTTACCAGCTCAGTGACAGGAGCGCAGTCGGTGTAGCGGTGTACGGCAACGGCGGCATGAACACCGATTATCCGGCGATGACCTTTTATGACCCATCGAGTTCTACAACAGGTGTTGATCTTATGCAGCTCTTCATAGCACCTACATTAGCAACCGAATTTGCCTACAACCACTCCTTCGGTTTTACCCCGATCATAGCGGCCCAGTTTTTTGAAGCCAAGGGTGTGAATTCCTTTGCACCTTTTTCAAGCGCCCCTAGCAAACTTTCCAATAATGGCCATGATGCATCCTATGGGCTTGGCGCCAGGGTCGGTTACCTGGGCAAGCTTTCAGACCAGTTCAGCCTCGGTCTTTCCTACCAGTCCAAGATCTACATGGATGAATTTGATGACTATGCCGGCCTTTTTGCCGAGCAGGGAGATTTTGACATCCCTGCCAACTGGACCGCTGGTATCGCAGTCAAGCCTATCCCGGAAGTGACTATCGCCTTAGATGTACAACGCATCTATTACAGCGATGTTGATTCAATTGCCAACCCCTTGCTGATGAATCTTATGACAGACGGCCTGGGTACTGATAATGGTGCCGGTTTTGGCTGGGAAGACATGACTGTGTTCAAGGTCGGCCTGCAGTGGGCCCGCTCAGAGCAGTGGACATACCGCTTCGGTTATTCTTACGGCGACCAGCCCATACCAGCTAACGAAGTCCTCTTCAATATCCTGGCGCCCGGCGTTATCGAGCAGCATGCCACTTTTGGCCTAACCTATACCTTTGCCAACCAGAGCGAACTGGATTTCTCGCTGATGTATGCCTTCAGCAATGATGTTACTGGCATAAATCCTTTGGCAAACAATGATCCTGCCACTGGAGGCAGCCCGCAGTACATCACACTTACCATGGACCAGTGGGAAGTTGGTGTCGGGTATTCCTGGAAATTTTAATCAGCCCTCCCCTGGGGGATAATACCCCCTACTTATACCCTTGGGGGGCGTTTTTATAACGCCCCCCTTTTTTTTAAAAGCTGTTTCTTTATC
>Ga0209536_100003633_pt1 | contig 24700 bp, 28 predicted proteins | sample DeeMarSeWOR28_12_FD_187461 | JGI IMG/M metagenome (GOLD analysis project Ga0209536, IMG submission 187461) | Marine sediment microbial communities from White Oak River estuary, North Carolina - WOR-2-8_12 (SPAdes) (version 2) | ecosystem: Environmental > Aquatic > Marine > Intertidal zone >...
AGGACGGCCCGTTGGCAAAGTCGAATGCCTCGGGGACCCGAAGGGCAAACTGGTCGGGGTGCCTTTTCTTTTGGTTACTTTTCTTTGGGCATGCAAAGAAAAGTAACTCGCCAGCAAGGCGAAACCAAATGCCTAATAACAAGAAAAATGATTTGTCTTAAAGGTGCTTGTTTGAAACAACAAACCATCTGTGTGCTCTGTGGCAAAAGTTATTATTACCGTCTTTTTCCACTCACAAAAAAAACCGGCCTGTAAAAACAGGCCGGCTGAGAAGCATTATAGAGAAGAAAAGTCGCTAGTCTTCCTGGAACAGCAGCTGCTCGGTGAAGCCCTGGTTCTCCAGGATCTTGCGAAGCTGCTTCAACGCATCCATCTGAATCTGTCGAACACGCTCGCGGGTGACTCCGAGTTCACGTCCTACATCTTCAAGGGTCGTACGTTCATGGTTGTATAAGCCAAAGCGACGTATCAGTACTTCACGCTGTTTTTCTTCGAGCTGGTCGAGCCAGACTTCAAGGTTTGACATGACATCTTCGTTCTGCAGCATTTCCGGTGGTGCCGGAATACGGTCATCAGCAACGATTTCCAGCAGCGGGCGATCATTCTCTTTACCGACCGGCACATCGACCGAGGTAACACGATCACGCAGACCCAGCATTTTTTCGACACCGGCGACGGGCTTGTTGACCATTTTGGCGATGTCTTCCGCTGTCGGTTCTTTGTCCATCTCCTGCTCCAGCTTGCGTGCTGCACGCAGATAGACATTCAGTTCTTTGATTACGTGAATAGGGAGACGAATAGTACGTGTCTGATTCATCAGCGCACGCTCGATTGTCTGGCGAATCCACCAGGTGGCATAGGTAGAGAAGCGGAAACCTTTTTCAGGGTCAAACTTTTCAACCGCCCTGATCAGGCCCAGGTTACCCTCTTCAATCAGGTCAAGCAGTGCAAGGCCACGGTTCATGTAACGGCGAGAGATTTTAACAACAAGACGAAGATTGCATTCAATCATCTTCTTGCGGGCTTCCATGTCACCCTTGAGTGCAAGGCGTGAGTAGAAAACCTCTTCTTCTGCTGTTAATAGCGGAGAGCCTTCTATCTCTCTGAGATAAAGGCGTGTGGCATCAAGCTCCTTGCGATTAACCTTGGCATCGATATCATCGCCAGCCTTACCGCTGGCTACCTTGGCTTTTTTCTTTGGCGGAACTGTCTCTTCTTCTTCGATATCGATATCGACATCCACATCGTCGATGTTGATGTCGTCATCATGTTCGAGATCACTCTGTGTCACGACACTGAGACCTTCAATGCTCTCTACGGAGTCTGCAATGGCTTCTCTCATAATATTGATTCCTCACCCGATTCACTTTTTATTATTTTTTTATATTTATTGTCGACTAAAAATGCTTATCAAAAGCTTTTTTAATATCCCTTAAATTCCATGCACTTACAGCTATTTCCTAACCCCACATTTAAGTTAAAAAAACTTATAGCATTAAATGTCTTTATGAATCAAGCATTTTTTTTCAGATATTCACATTTTTTTTAAGTCATTAAGCCAAACCACATCATCTTGTGGTTGAGATACTGTCAGTCAACTAGCAGGCAGAAATTTCAAAGGGTTAACCGGCTTGCCATTTTTCCTGATCTCGAAATGCAATCGCGGAGAATCGGCGCCTGTTTTGCCCAGTTCAGCAATCTTCTGTCCTGCCTTGATGGTATCACCTTCCTTGACCAGTAACTTCCGGTTATGTGCATAAGCGCTTAGATAAGTACGATTATGCTTGATAATCACAAGGTTACCGTAACTGATTAAACCATTTCCACTATAGACCACTTTTCCTGGAGCGGCCGCCCTGATGTCCTTGCCTTCCTTGCCGGCAATATCAATACCTTTCCTGCCCGTCTTGTTGCTTTTAAAAGTAGTGATCAACTCCCCCTGTACCGGCCATTGCCAGTTGATATCCCTGTTATCGGCCGGTAGCGAAGCCGTTGCAGTTTTGCTGGATGTTGTTGCTGGCGCACGATAGGTTTTCGGTGCAGTAAGCTTCAGTGTCTGGCCCGGCTGGATGATATAGGGTGACTCAAGCCCATTGATCGAAGCCAGTTGCCTGGTACTCACGTTGTACTGCCTGGACAGCAAGTAAAGCGAATCGCCCTTTTTGACCGTTATTGAGTCAGGACCGGGTGTTGTACTGCTGCTCGATCGATCGTTTGAAGGCAACGATGCCGAATTTTCCTGACCGGGCTTCATGTTCAAACGCTGACCGGGATAAATCCTGTAAGGGCTGGAAATATTGTTCCACCGGGCAAGCTCAAAAGGATCGAGTTCGTATTTCCAGGCAATCGAATAGATCGTGTCGCCTGAACTAACCGGGTAATCACCGGGATCCCAGCGCTGGTTCGAACAGGCAATCAACACACTGACAAGTGCACTGACAATCAGTATACGGACCATCATCCCTGATTCATTTTCACCAGAATGTATACAGCCAGTGCCGCCACTGTTGCCCAGCCCAGCCATTCAATGTACTTGCGCACCACGGGTTCAAGTTTTGGACCCGCCCAGGCCATTGACAGCGACACCAGAAAGAAATGCCCCGCCCTGCCGATCAATGCCGCAAACAGGAAGGGCGGTATCGCCATCGACATTGCACCGGCTGAAACCGTGAACAGCTTGAATGGAATGGGTGAAAATCCGGCAACAACCACTGCCCAGAAACCCCAGCGGTTGAACCATTCCTGTGCGGTCATGTACTTGTCCCAGTAGCCGGCCGACTCGATGATCGGTTCGACAGCAGCGATCGCATAATAACCCAGAGCATAACCGAACAGGCCACCAAACACCGATGTCAGCGTTGCTATCAGCGCGATACGCACGGCGCGCTCGGGCCTGGCAACAGCCATTGGTGCAACCATTAACGCAGTCGGCACCGGAAAGAAAATTGATTCTATGATACTGACACCCGCGAGATAGCGTTCAGCATGGCGGTGTGCCGCACAACGCATGGTCCATTCATACAGGCCCTTGAATATCATCTGATCGAGCCATCCAGCAGGGGCACAAATTTCACGGCGTTCAATGTCTGCTGCTCATAGCCTGTAGCGGTTCGAGTAATCAGGTTCAGTTTTTGCGCACCCGATACGGTGCCGACCGGTATCACCATTCGTCCACCAACGCTGAGCTGCTCAAGCAGCGATTCCGGCACATGCTCCGGCGCAGCCGTTACCATGATTGCCGGGTAAGGTGCCTTCTCGGGCCAGCCCCAGGAGCCGTCACTGTGTTTGGCGAATATATTGTTCAGACGGAGTGCGCGGTGGCATTCACGCGCTTTAATCAACAGGCCGTTAATACGCTCTACCGTGTACACCTTGGGTATCAGTCTCGCAAGCACAGCTGACTGGTAGCCTGATCCGGTACCGACCTCAAGCACCTTGTCAGGAATACCGTTTTCAATAATGATTTCAGTCATGCGCGCAACACTATAAGGTTGCGAAATCGTCTGTCCCTGCCCGATAGGCAAGGCGGTATCTTCGTAGGCACGGTGTGCCAGCGCCTCATCGATAAACATGTGACGAGGTGTTGTACGAATGACTTCGAGCACACGCTCATTCTGGATACCTTCCGCACGCAGCCGATCGACCAGTCGATCACGCGTGCGCTGGGAGGTCATACCTATGCCCTGAATGTGCTTATTCATACTGAGTGGAGCGCTACCTGATAAGAGTTGATGCAATGCTTATGAATGACCATGAAGCCAGTCTTCAAGATAATGCAGGCTATCATAACGGGTCAAATCGATTTGCAAAGGTGTTATTGAAATAAATTTTTGCTCAACGGCGTGAAAGTCGGTACCTTCGCCCGCATCCTGCGCTGCACCTGGCGGCCCGACCCAGTACATGTCATCACCACGGGGATCTGTCTGGCGGATGACACCTTCAGACTTGTGACGATTACCCAGCCGTGTAATTTTGTAACCCTTGATTTCATCCCATGGCACATCCGGCACATTGACGTTGAGAATACTTGTCCGCTGCAACGGTTCACTGCGCAAACGGTCGATGATACCCGCAATCGCCTTGACGCCGGTTTCATAATGAAGCGGGTCATAGGATGTCATCGACACCGCAATCGCCGGCAAGCCCAGGAAACGCCCTTCCATGGCCGCGGCCACGGTTCCTGAATAGAGCACGTCATCGCCCATATTGGCGCCGGCATTGATGCCGGAAACAACCATGTCAGGTTCTTCATCCAGCAGGCCTGTGATGGCCAGGTGTACACAATCGGTCGGCGTACCGGTAACAAAATAAAAACCGTTTTCCGCCATATGCACACGCAGCGGCCTTTCCAGCGTCAGGGAATTACTCGAGCCGCTGCGGTCACGCTCGGGCGCAACCACGGTGATGGTGTCGGTTTCAGAAAGGGCCCTGGCCATGGCTCCCAGTCCGGGGGCGAGATAGCCATCATCATTGCTCAGCAGGATATGCACGTTAAACTTAAACTATTAATTACAACAGGCTAATCTTACAGCATACAGGCGCATGAACGACGAATCCGATAAAGATAATGAAGATGACAATGATCTGTTTCGACAGGCCATGCGCGGTGTCGCTCCACTGAAACCGGACAACAGGGTCAGGCATAAACCGCCCCCCGTAAAACCACCCGTGCAGCGTGCGCATAGCGAAGCCGCTGTTTTCGAGGAGCGTTTCACACCAGCGATGCTCGAAGAGGAATGCCCGGATCAGCTCTATTTCGAGCGCGCCGGCGGTGCGCAGAAATCCGTGCTGAAAAAACTGCGTACCGGAAAGCTGAATGTTGACAGCACCCAGGACCTGCATGGCCTGAGCGTCGAGCAGGCGCGGCTGCAGCTGGCCGGTTTCCTGGAAGAATGCAGGCAGTTTGGCTACCGGCACGTCATCATCATCCACGGCAAAGGCTTCCGTTCACAAAACAGGCCGGTAATCAAACCCCTGGTTAATCGTTGGCTGAGACAGTCCGATGAAGTGCTGGCGTTTTGCAGTGCACAGCCTAAAGACGGCGGCACGGGCGCCGTCTACGTTCTGCTTCGCAGAACCAGGGGTGAGTAACGAGGGACGAGGAACTGGGAAAAGTATTTTACCACAGGGGACACAGAGACTATTTCAGTATTCACAGGAACGGCTTTAGCCTTATCCCGGCCTACGACTGGATATTAGCTTCGCGAAACTCTTTGCGCTGATTAGGAGGTAAAAAGCGAGGTAAGCATCCAGAGACCCTGGGTAGCAATTATTAAACCTCTGCGCTCTCTGCGCCTCTGCGGTTAGAAATTGTTTTTTTTGCCCCTCGTTACAATCCTGGATTACGCTGCACCTCAATCAGACTGCTTTGGCAAATTCTAGGCCCTGGTGCCCGGGTCTTCCGGAAATATGTCCGGCTTGCCCTTTTCTTTTTTCGCCAGATGATGCGCCGTCATGAAGTTTTCCGCCAGCGCGTAATAAATCGGTTTCTTGCAAATCAGTTTCGATGCACCGGATGCAATCAATGAAGTCGCCATCAGCGCAAGCACCAGGTCCTGGTTGTCCGTCATCTCCATCACAATCACAAAAGCCGTGATCGGGGTCTGCACCACGCCGGAAAAATACCCCACCATGCCCAGTATCACGATGGTCGATGCAAGTTCCGGTGGAAACAGTATGGCCAGGTCACTGCCAAGACCGGCACCGCTCGCCAGGGAGGGTGCAAAAATACCACCGGGTATGCCGCTCAGGTACGAAGCCACGGTGGCCAGTATTTTATAAACCGGATACATCAGGCCTGTTTCAACAACACAGCTGTCCGAGCCCGTGCACGATACGATTTGCTTTGCCTCGATATAACCGGTACCGAATGCATGAGCACCGCTTAACAAACCGATGAGCGCGATGATCAGGCCACATGCTGCCGCGACCAGCAGGTAATGCCGCTGCACCAGTGGACGCAGTTTTCGTCCAGCGTTGATCAGCACGAAACTGAATGCGCCGCCCAGCAAGCCTCCGACCACACCACAAACGACTACACCGAGCCATACCCAGCTGAAATCAATATCGACCGGTGATGTTCCATAATAATTGTAATTGTCCTGATGCATGTAGATCGCAGTCATACCCGCGAGTATGACGCCAATCAGTATCATGCTGCTGTTGCGGCGGTCAAAAGAGCGCGCCATTTCTTCGATCGCAAAGATGATGCCGGCCAGTGGTGTATTGAAAGCGGCTGCGATGCCAGCGCCACCGCCGGTCATGATCAATCCCCGTTCGAGGTATCGCGCCGGTAAATGCACATAACGACCCAGTGAGTACATAATGGCCGCGCCCAGGTGCACTGTCGGACCTTCGCGACCAATCGATGCTCCAGAAAAAAGACCCATAACCGTGAGCAGTACCTTGCCAATCGCAATTCTGAAAGACAGCAGTTGCTCGGCCAGCGCCCTGCCCCCCCGGCCCTCGATTGCAATCAGTGTTTGTGGAATACCACTGCCTTCTGCTCCGGCGAAGAATTTTCGCGTCAACCAGACAATCAGCATCAATCCTGCAGGCGTGATAATGAAACTCAGCCACGGATTTTCAGCATACATATCACGGTAAAAGTGATCACCCTGTTCTCCGAGCAGGGCAAAGATGGCGGCGACAATACCGACGAGAACAGCTCCGCCCCAGAAAATCAGCCGGGTTTTCCATAGAGTTGTCTTGAACAGACGGTGCCGTCTAAGGCGAATTTGTTGACGCATTCAATAAAAAGGCGGAACGATAAAAACCATGATTTTACCGGAGTTTCAGCGCCAAGAATAAAATGAATTATTCTTGATACAGATCAAGTTTTTGCTATATAACATGAATTGCATGAATTGATAATGCAGGCGTATTATCAATTTTAAGGAGGATATCCATGAAAATCTCTATTTTCATGGTACAAAAATATAATAACAGAGCAAAACAACATGTTTATACAAGTCAGAAACCTGCCATGCGGGACCACCATCGAGGATGTCTATGATCTTTTCTGCAGTATGAGCATCATAGACAGCATACATGTACGTGATTCGAACGTGCCTGAGCACGTCGTTGCATGGGTAGCACTGCATTGCAGCCAGACAGGTGCGAATGCAATTTCAGATATGCTTGACGGAAGATTCTTCAAGGGTCGCCATGTTTCAACGTATACAGCGCTGTTCCTGCACTAGCATTAGATATTCCCGCAACAGCCACTACTGAATTACCACTGACGTCTTTTACTAAGGCCTGATTTTGTAATTAAAACCCAGCGCCAGTGTAATCGCGTCATAATCTTCATCACCGGCACTGCCGGTGCTGTAGCTCAAGAAAGCAGTAAGATCCCAGCTCTGGTTAATGACAAAATCATAACCGCCGCCAAACATGACACCTGCTCCACTCTCTCGCTCAGTCACACCCTGATTCGTTTGCCAGTGGCTAACATAACCTGCGCCTGCTTTCAGGTACCAGCTGGAATCATCCCGCGGGTAATAACGAGCGGTGAGCAGGACAGGTGCAAGCCCTTCGCCTTCTATCTGGCTCTCAAAATTATTCGGCGGTGGATTGGTGTTATATTCAATTTCGCCGGGTTGAATCAGCCAGCCGCTGGCTTCGATGCCCAGCAAAAATTCAGGACTGAGGACGTATTCTGCTCTGAAACCGAGATAGAACTTGTTTTCGCTGATTTTCCCTTCAGGCATTTCAAGATGTATCGCACCTGCACCCGCATCCAGACCAAGCCACCAGTCCCCATGTTTTCGTAACACGACCGGCTCATCTGCAGAATCAGCAGCTACAGATGTATTCGCCATGCACAGGCCGATAATGCCTGTAGATGTGAGCAGTGAAAGAAGGGTAACACGCATTTACTGAAAACTTGTGAGTCGACTGCTGCACTCATGCAGGTAGCTTATTTACAGCTGGCAGTTCGGCTTCCTGTTATTTGCCTGCGCCCGGTTGTAGAGATCAAGTGCACGCGGCATTCTTGCATTCAGGTCATTGATGCGTGTCGAACTTGAAGGATGCGTGGAGAGGAATTCCGGTGGCTGCCCGCCTGCCTTTGCCATGTTTTGCCATAGCTTGACGCTTTCCCTGGGATTGAATCCCGAGCTGGCCATCAGATCCAGACCGATCAGGTCAGCTTCAGACTCGTGCGTTCTGCTGAAAGGTAAAATCACACCGTATTGCACCCCCAGTCCGAGACCGGCGAGTATCAGCGCCTTGTTATCCTCACTGGTATCGCTGGTACCGAGTGCGATCGCAGCAATAGCAATACCTGCCTGTGCCGCCAGCTGATCCGACACCCTTTCGTTGCCGTGCTGCGCGATGACATGCGCCAGCTCGTGGCCCATTACTGTCGCAACCTGGTGCTGATTCACCGCGTATTTCAACAGGCCTTCATAAACACCGATTTTGTTCCCGGGTAACGCGAACGCGTTGGCCTGGTCATCTGCAAATACACGGACCTCCCACATTGCAGGGTTATTGTCTTCATCAAGCTGGGGAATAATGGCATTGGCGATACACTGTACATAGGCACGCATATTTTGATTCTTACTCTCAGGGGTGTCCTGCTTGATTTGCTCAAAGCTTTGCACGCCCATGCTGTCGATTTGCTCGTCAGGCAGAAGTTTGAGTTGCGACCGGCCTTCGGGTGAAGTGGCGCAGGCGGAAACTGCAAACACGATGCAAACACTCAATATCGAGCGGGCACTAAAACGAAAATTTTTCAGCAAGTTCATATTCATCAACCTGGTATTTATCTAGATATGCCTGATTTTCTCAAGAATTTCCCGGGCGTGGCCATCCGCGTTGACCGCATACATCACGTCTAGCAGCACTCCCTCCTTATTAATGATGAAGGTCGATCGAACAATACCCATCTTCTTCTCGCCATTCTTTTCCTTTTCCTGCCATACACCATAACTTTCACAGATCTTGCCGCCGGTATCCGCCAGTAAAATCACATTGAGGCCATATTTATCGATGAATGCCCGGTGGCTTTCACAGGAGTCCTTGCTTACGCCGATGATAACGGTATCCAGTTCGGAAAACCGGTCGGCGAACTCTGTAAACTGCCTGGCTTCAAGGGTGCATCCCGATGTATCGTCTTTTGGATAAAAATACAGTACAACATTTTTATTATTCCTGAATTCCGACAGATTTATTATCTTATTGTTCTGATCCGGGGCCTCGAAATCGGGCGCTAACTGGTTTTTTTCCAACATTATTATCTCCTGTTACTACAATTCGTCATTCTTGTCATCGATATCCTCATAAGCTTCATACGAGAATCTCGGCGTGCAGATGGCGAGGAAAATCAAATCATCCTCACCTGTATTGGTGATACGCTGGCGACACCCCGGCGGTATCAGCACAACATCGCCGACAGTCACTTCAGCCGGTGGCAGGGAGCCAATCTCAGCACGCCCCCGACCCTGAACAATAACATAACGCTCGGCGATTCCGACAAGCCGGTGCCAGCGGGTAATTTTACCGGGCTCGAGGCGAGCCCGGGCAATGGATGCATCGGGATCATCCACCGAGTTTGATACCTCGATGATGTGGCAACCTTCAGCAATATAGAACTCATCACCCGGATTCTGCCGACGTATAGCTGGTTTCATGTTGACTTAGCTGCGCTGCAGCAACTCCTTCAGTTGCCTGTCATGCAGCTTCGACAGCAGCACCAGGGCAGCGACTGTACCAATCAATGCATAGCCCATATCCGACTGGGTATCCCACTCATAGCCTTGTGTGCCGAGGAATGCCTCGGCAGCCTGTTCGCTGACCAGCGCCACCCACCATTCGAGCAGTTCATACAGTGCGCTCAGCGCCAGGCAAAAACATATAATGAAAAAGTCGCGCCAGTACCGCCCACGAATGATATCCAGCCTGATAATCAGTTCCCTGGCTATCATGGCCGGAACGAAACCCTGCATGATGTGGCCGATCTTGTCGTAATTGTTCCGCTCGAAACCGAATACTGACTTCATCTCATTGAACAGCGGAACCTCGGCATAGGTGTAATGCCCGCCCACCAGCAGCACGATACAATGCAGCAGAATCAGCACGTACAACAATGATGTCAGCCTGAATGAATGATACGTGGCAGCCATTACAACCACGCCTATGATGACCGGAAACACTTCCAGGTACCAGGTAGGCCGATCCCTTGGCTCGATTGCAGACCAGATAAAAGTACCTGCCAGAATCGCAATCCAGATGAGTTTCTTATACATCGGGAAACTCTGTTAACGGCAGCTCCAGAGATGTACCCCGGGGCTCATTTCCTGCTATGCGCATTTTTTGTGATATGCAAAGACAAGTCCAACTATCATCGAAACAACAAGCGCCATCACTGAAGTAATAACGATGTTTTGTATCAATGCCGCATCAAAACCCGCAGCCAGATCGCCAATCAGCAGCCATGTAATCAATGTCGCCAAAACAACACTCACGGCATTGGCAACCAGGCTCTTATCAATCATTAAATGACTGAAGAATGATGTAATCGTAGAAATAATTATTACCAGTTCCATCACAAATGACCGCGCAAGCTCTCCGATAGATTATTCAGACCGCAGTCCCTGCGCCTGGCCGTACACAAATAATACAGCTAATGCCCTGTAGCAGTAAAACCATAACACAGACGCACCACTTTATAGCGTTCAGCAATATCCGCACACCAGTTCAGGAGGCATGTTTTTATTATTCAGCACTCGGTGATACTTACTGCAAGACCTCCAAGCGATGTCTCCTTGAACTTCTCCGACATTTCCTTACCTGTTTGCTTCATCGCCGCTATACAGCTATCCAGCGGCATAAAATGCCGACCACCTCCACGTATCGCGAGCGAGGCGGCGGTGTAGGCCTTGATGGCGCCAAAGCCGTTGCGCTCGATGCAAGGCACCTGCACCAGTCCGTTCACCGGATCACAGGTCATGCCGAGATGATGCTCCAGCGCGATCTCGGCTGCATTCTCGATCTCCTCGGCGGTACCACCGCGTACCGCGCACAGGCCGGCTGCCGCCATCGCGGCTGCAGAACCGACTTCGCCCTGACAACCGACCTCTGCGCCTGAGATCGAACTGCGGTGCTTGATCAGACCACCGATCGCGCTCGCGGTAAGCAGGAACTCGCGCACCTGACCCGAAGTGCCGCCTTCGTGCTCGACGAAGTAATAAAGCACAGCGGGAATCACGCCGGCCGCGCCGTTGGTCGGCGCTGTCACCACCATGTGCCCTGCCGCATTTTCTTCGTTCACGGCCATCGCATAGGCGCACAACCAGTCATTCAGACTGGCCTGTTCGGGTTCATCCTGCAGCTGCTGATGCAGCGACCTTGCCCGCCTCGGCAATTCGAGACCGCCGGGCAGCGTACCCACTTCGATAAGGCCCTGCTCGACACATTGCCGCATCGCTTCCCAGATTGCATCCAGCCCGGCGTCGAGTTCATGTTCCGGGATATAAGCCAGCTCATTGGTGCGTTTCATCTCGGCGATCGACAAACCACTGGCATTCGACATGTCCAACATCGATGTGGCCGAATCGAACGGATAAGGACAGGAAACCGACGACTCCATCTTCAGCGGTGCAACCAGCTGGTCGATTTCTGCGAGTGTCACGATAAAACCGCCGCCAATCGAGAAATAGGTTTCAGACAGCACTACCGCTCCCGACGCATCGAACAATTCGAATACCATGCCGTTCGGGTGCTGCGGCAGGCTTACATCCCGATCAAAAACAATATCTTCCGCGGCCGAGAACGCCACCTTGAGGCCATCCTCCAGCTTGATGGATCGGTCTGTCCAGATACGCTCGATCAGTGCATCGATATCGGTGCGAGCCAGCCCCGCTGGTGTATAGCCGTGCAAACCCAGCGTCACGGCACGGTCAGTCCCGTGCCCCTTGCCGGTATAGGCCAGGGAGCCCTTGAGCACGCAGCGGATCGCGTGAACAGAACTGGAATGATGGGTCTCAGCATATTGTCTGCATAAAACCAGAAAATCACCCGCGGCGATCATCGGGCCCATGGTATGCGAACTGGAGGGCCCGATTCCGATTTTAAACAGTTCCAGCGCACTGATGAACATAGGCTATCTCTGAACCCCCATGGCTTGTGCGTTCAGCCCGGCTAGCCCGCATTTCTCACCATGATCACGAGAGCGGGCTGGTGTTCGTAAGCGCCGCACTGGAGCGAAAAGCGTAGCCATAGCTACGGTTTGAGTGAAGAGCAAGCTTACGGACTCGAAGACTAGCCTGAACCGTGACAGGCATACCTGGATAACACACTGTATTTATAATCATTCTGGCTTTTTTACATCAAGCAATACCTTATCAGTAATCTCCGACGCCTGGTGAGAAATGCGGGCTAGTATCGACCGGCGGGAACGGACTGAATAACCAATCAAACAGCATCATGCACTGCATTTTATACGTAATCGCACCCCGATTCGCACATTTGGCCAGCGGTATGGCCGGCAAGACCTTAGTGCCCTGGTCAACCTGAAGCAAATGATCTCGGTTTCGTCGCTATAAACTCATTGTACGCGTGAATGTTGGACTTACCTTATATTATGTAATGATTTGTTATAGAATACGCTGCTTGCCGCGCCCTTTAGTGGGGATGCCGCTGCAGCCGTGATTTCCTGATCATTGACTAGCGGCGTAGACAGCACCGATTTGCAGAGCCATACACTAGGCCCGGCTGCATGCTTGCGCGGCAGCCTAAAGCCAGACGCAGATACCAGTCCCGTGTGAGTCTAACTGCAGAAACAAACCTCGCTATATGTAACATTGGTGATTGCCCGGATGAATGACCTCGTACGAAACACGGTAGAGCCCGTCGGCGGCTTTCAGATGAAAGGCATGATGATGCGCTACAACGTGTTCACGCCCCGCCTGTACAACTGGTGCAAATCCCTCGGATTCGAGCCGGGCAAGATCATACCTTCGCGCGCGTTCTGCTCCGATGAAAGCCAGGGCTATCCCATCATATTGATGACCAAACATTTTGGAACCTTCCCGTTTAATCACGGGAGGGCTGGCGGCATCGTTGCCACCGACAGGCACGCCCCCCATGCAGCCCACGGGCAGGACATTCTTATCATCCAGGCCAGCCATGTAGGCTACGATCCGCAGACAAAGGCCTTTGGCACTTACCGCCGCACCCATACCACGCATGGCGAATGCACCGCAAACTGCGGCAAAATCCAGAATGTGATTTCCTGGTACAGCAATGAATACAAGTTCGCGCAGCAGAACATTCTGCTACACAATGACAACGGCGAAAAAATCATAACTGTCGATAACCAGCTGTTGCGGGAAGACAGAGATGACGGTCTGTTTCTGCGTCTCGAAAAGTTCATCGCTGCCGATGCTGATGGTCAGCGCAGGCTGTTGAATATCCTGAGCACCGCCAAGGTATTCGCTCCTTCCCGAAACCTGGTAGAACGTATCGGTGAAGCACCGTTCAATGGCATCACACCAAAGCCGATTGGCACGAGGCTGAGATCCGATATGTTCTACTTCAACAGGAAATTTCCGGATCTGGTAGAAGGTGAACACAATCTCGAACACAGTATGATCGGCTACATGCCGCAGGTCGTGACCGCGCCTTCGCCGGCGCTGTCAGCTGCACAGATCAACACCCAGATCGAGTTCGACCGCACTTTTCGCACGATCGTGAAAGAGCAAGGCTACAAGGGCAAGAAGGTGCTGTTCATCTCCGGTCTCAACATCGACATTTCACCCGAAAGCGACCAGCTGTTTCCGTTGACCAAGTTTGTGCCCTGGGCGGCCTGTGTGCAGGACGTGGATGGCTTTTATTACACCCTCGAGCAACAGGAACTGATGCAGTTGCTGGAGCAGCAAAGCGAGGACAACGCAGACCAGATTGACCTTGAGCAGGCGATACAGATGATGACCGAGGTCGATGAAATCGGGGTCGAAACCTGACAACCACCTCAGCCCCTGGCAACGGCCAAACCGCAAGCTTTTCGCGCATAAACACTGAAACGGGCGGCCGGTTGATAGCGGTTATGATCCGCCCGGGGATCCCGTGCAGGGTCGGGACGCGTTAACCGGCGATAACGACAGCCCATTGATCCAGCGCAGCCCCAGCACGGACGATCTGGTTGATTAAAATCATCCGGGTTGCGTACTTCTGAGCAGCTGTATAAACGCCTCGGCCACTCTGTTGTCAAGATTCGAGCGCGTGCGTGCGATCCATAATGTCCGTTTGATGCGCAGCCCCTGCATTTTCACGTGATAGATCGCTCCGCTGGCCAGCCCGTCCTCGACGGTAAACCGTGGGAGGATGCTGACATGCTTGCCATGCTGCAGCATCTCGATGATGGCGTCGGTGGAGCCTACCTCCATCACGATCGGTAATTGATGAATGCCAATCGCATCCAGAGCCATGTCCAGCGTCGCCCTCATTGACGAGCGTGGCTCACGAAGAACGAATTTAAGCCCTTGCAGGGCATCCAGCGGCAATAGACCTGAATGCCACAATGCATGTTTCGGGCCACACACAAGCAGCAATTCATCGTCAAGCCATTTCTGCACCAGTATATCCGGGTGATCGGGCGCCTGTTCCAGCAGGGCCAGGTCACATAGACCGGTTGCGAGATGTGTCTGGATTAGTCGGGTATAGCCCATACGGCTATCAACACGGTATTCAGGGTAGCTCTCCGAAAAACGCAGCAGCAGATCGGGTAGCATGTGGTCACCGATGTCGGTGGTCGCCTCGAGCCTGAGCCGGTCCCGTGCCTTTTGCAGGATTTGAAGGTTGTCGAGCAGGGTCAGCTGGTGATTGAGGACAAGCTGCGCAAATGCGTAAACATACTCGCCTGCCTCCGTCAGCTCTAACCGCCGGCTTTTACGCTGCATCAACGTTTGGCCGTAACATTTGTCCAGTGCTCGCAGCCGTTTGGTGACAGCGGGCTGGCCGACATGCAGCTTCTTGCCCGCCTCCTCGACACCGCCCAGTTCAACGACCGCTTTCAAGGTAGCAAGGGACCTGACATCGGGCAGGTTTTTATACTCCATTAAGGAATGTAATAAGATATTTATTCATTTGAACAAACCGGAAAATACAACTAAATTACACTATATAAAATAAACAATAGCGACACACTAGATACTGTAGCACATTGACGATGGCAATATTATTATTCCTAATTGGAATAGAACGCCTGTTTCTGCCATCCCTGCCTCAAGCCTCGATACGAATCAACAGTTGGAGAAAAGAAGATGATTGCCTTGGCCGATGAAGAAAACGTCGTGGCAGCCCCGGGAAAGCCCGGCGCCAGGCACATCATTGCAGCCGCCTTTTTTTTCAGCCTGGCCATATTTCTGGTAACGGTCGCTCCGAGTACAGAAATCGCATGGGTCACGGGAATACTGCTTCTGACCATTTATCTGTTTGCTTTCGAGATCGTCAGTGTTGACGTGGCGGCCATCAGCATCATGGTGTTACTGGGCCTGACCTCGCTGTTCGCACCGCTCATGGGCCTCGAAAAAGGCCTGGTCGACAACAGGCACCTGTTCGACGGCTTTGCCTCGAATGCGGTAATGTCGATTATCGCGGTGATGATCATCGGTGCAGGTCTCGACAAGACGGGGATCATGAGCAAGGTCGCCTCGTATATCCTCAAGGTCGGCGGCACAAACGAAACCCGCATCATCCCCATCATTTCCGCGACCGTCGGTTTCATATCCTCGTTCATGCAGAATGTCGGCGCCGCCGCCCTGTTCCTGCCCGTGGTATCACGAATTTCGGCACGATCAGGCCTGCCGATGTCACGCCTGCTGATGCCGATGGGCTTTACAGCGATCCTGGGCGGCACCATGACCATGGTTGGATCCAGTCCGCTGATTCTGCTCAACGACCTGATCCTGACATCCAACAAGGCGCTACCGCCCGAACAGCACATGGATACCTGGGGGCTGTTCTCGGTGACGCCCGTCGGGGTAGCCCTGGTCACTGCCGGTATCCTGTATTTCGTTATCGCCGGCCGTTTTGTGTTGCCCAGGACAACGAACGAAAGCAGCACAACAGGCACATCGACGATGCGATATTTCCGTTACGTCTACGGCCTCAGCTACAATGTCGCCGAGGTCGTGGCGCTGGAGGGCAGCAAGCTGATAGGACAGAAGCTGGACGACATCGAAACACGGGAACGAATTCGAATTATTGCCGCCAAGCTGCCCGGCGATTCAAACCGCATCGGCCCCGGCGCACTGGCCCGAGACGCCAGCATTCAGCCCAACATGGTGCTCGGCGTCGTCGCAGATCCACGTGACATTGACGCCTTCACAGAGAAGTTCGGCCTGAAAAAACGCCATAGTCTGCGCAGCTTTGCCGATGACCTGTCGTCGATCAAAGCCGGCATAGCTGAAGTCGTGATACCTCCGGGCTCCGACCTGATCGGCAAAAGCGCCCGCGAGATCTGGATGCGCAAGACCTATGGCCTGGCATTGATCGGGCTTCATCGCAACGGCGAGACCCTGCGTGAGGGCGATGATATCCGTAACATGCCGTTCCAGGCCGGCGACACACTGGTCGTCCATACGCCCTGGAACGTACTGGCCAGAATAGAAAAAGACCGAAATTTCATCGTCATCACCACGGAGTACCCGCGCGAAGAACTGCGCCCACACAAGGTGGGATGGGCTGCCGCATTTTTCACCGTTGCCCTGGTCATGGTACTGTTTACCGACATCCGCCTTTCGGTCGCGCTGTTGACGGGCGCCCTCGGCATGGTGCTTTCCGGGGTTCTCGATATCGACGAGGCCTACAGCTCCGTCAGCTGGAAGACGGTTTTCCTGCTGGCCTCGCTGATACCGCTGGGGCTTGCCGTAGAAACATCCGGCACCGCGCGCTGGATAGCCGAGCAGGTACTGCTGATTGTCGGCGACATGCCGATCTGGGTGATCCAGCTTGCCATCGCCGTACTGGCGACATTCTTTACACTGGTGATGTCAAATGTCGGTGCAACCGTGCTGCTGGTACCGCTCGCGGTCAACATCGCCATCGGTGTGGACGCCAATCCGGCCGTATTCGCGCTGACGGTGGCCATCGCAACCTCTAACTCGTTCCTTATTCCGACCCACCAGGTCAACGCACTGATCATGGGCCCCGGAGGATACCGCGTTCCTGATTTCATGAAAGCCGGCGGCATCATGACCGTACTCTTCCTGGCAGTGACGATCCTTGTGTTGAATCTGGTGTATTGATGAATCGGCGCAAATGAATAGCGCATTGTCGGTGACGAGTTTCCTGGTAACAGCAATGGTCCTGCCGGATCTGGCCTTCGCAACTACACCGACTGGCGAGCAACTTGATCTAACCGGGCACTGGGCAGGCGTGCTTGCAGTCATCTTCTTTGTCGCCGCTTATGTGCTGGTCATGACCGAGGAGTTCACCCACCTGCGCAAGTCCAAGCCTGTCATCATTGCCGCGGGCCTGATCTGGGGACTGATCGCCGCGGTATATGCCGGCAATGGACTCAACCAGGCCGTGGAAGCGGCAGTACGCCATAGTCTGCTTGATTACACGGAGCTCATGCTGTTTTTACTGGTGGCGATGACTTACATCAATGCTATGAGCGAACGGCAGGTCTTCGCTGCGCTGCGTTCTTCGCTTATACGCAGGGGATTAAGTTTACACCAGCTGTTCTGGCTCACGGGACTGCTGGCTTTTTTCATTTCACCGGTCGCAGGCAATCTGACAACCGCCTTGTTAATGTGCGCGGTTGTGCTCGCGGTTGGCGGCGACAACGACCGGTTCGTCAGCCTGGCATGCGTCAATATCGTGATCGGGGCTAACGCCGGCGGTGCGTTCAGCCCGTTCGGTGACATTACCACCTCGATGGTGTGGCAAAAGGATATGGTCGATTTCTGGACCTTCTTTGTACTTTTCATCCCTTCCGCGGTAAATTTCCTCGCACCGGCCGCCATCATGCAATTCGCCGTGCCGAATGAAAATCCCGCCCCCAACGCAGCGACGGCAACCATGCGGCGTGGCGCGAGGCGAGTCATTGCATAGTTCCTGCTGACTGTTACCACCGCCGTCTGCTTCCATAATTTCCTGCATTTACCCCCGGTGATTGGCATGCTGACGGGGCTTGGATACCTCCAGTTTTTCGGTTACTACCTGAGAAAGACACATATAAACAAAGCAGACCTGCCATCGCATCACAGAAGTCCTGATGACCAGATCATGGGCTCAGTGGTTCCATTCGATGTATTCAACAAAATCGCGCGTGCCGAATGGGATACGTTGCTTTTTTCCTACGGCGTGGTTCTTTGTGTCGGTGGGCTCGGCTTCATCGGTTACCTCGGCCTAATTTCCGAACTCATGTACAGCCAATGGGGCGCGACCACGGCCAATGCTAGCGTGGGTTTGTTTTCATCGATCGTTGACAACATACCCGTAATGTTCGCTGTGCTGACGATGAATCCGGACATGTCTACAGGTCAGTGGCTGCTCGTCACTCTGACCGCCGGGGCTGGCGGCAGTCTGCTGTCGATAGGCTCCGCAGCCGGTGTCGCGTTGATGGGTCAGGCGCGTGGCAAGTACACGTTCTTCAGTCACCTCAAGTGGACGCCAGTGATTGCTCTCGGTTATGTCGCCATCATCTACACCCACCTGTGGATCAACAACGCTGCCTTCAATTAGCTCGAGATAAGGCCATAAAACTCACGACTAGCCCGCATACAACAGGTGACAGCACCAGCATGACACAATGGTCAACCTTCCTTGCCGGGGCTACCGGCTTCATCGGAACCTGGATCCGGAGTTTTATCGGTTGTTCCCTCTGGCTGCAAAGCGCGGCCATAAATGGCCCTTTCAAGGGCGACAGTGCGTTTGTCAGTCATGTTCTCCCGCGGTATGAGTGCTAGCAGGCCGAGTTTTTCGAAACGCTCGCGCGGTTGCCCCTCGGCGCCGACCAGGTAGACTCGCCGGCCGGCACGAATCATGTCGAGCATGGTTTCCTCGAGTGCGAGCGCCGCTGAAACACCCAGGTGCACGACATCCTTGAGATCGATCACGAGTGCCTCGCGCCCCTCGACCATCGAATTCTTGCGGCTGATCGCGCGCGAAACGCCGAACAGCATGTTGCCGCGAAGGTGCAGCAGCAATACCCTGCCGTCCGCGGTTTCCAGCAGATCGTGCTCGTAGGGCGTCAGCGGAAGGTCCGTCTCATCCGGGTCTGTCACGGCCTTGACATCGTCGGCCTGCAGTTCGGAGAGGCGCGTGATCGTCATCACGTTGGCCACGAACAGCCCGATCCCTACGGCTGCGATCAGGTCGACAAACACCGTCAGCGCGATAACGCCGTAGGTCACCAGCGCACCCTTGCCGGAAAGACGGTGGGCGCGCCTGAGGAAACGCCAGTCAATGATATCGATACCAACCTTGAGCGCGATACCCGCCAGCACCGCCAGCGGAATCGTGGCAGTCAGGTCGGCTGCCCAGAGTACAACGACCACGAGTATCGCGACCCGCACCAGGCCGGACAGCGCGGTGCGGGCGCCGGACTGGATACTGACCACGGTTCCCATGGTGGCCCCGGCGCCCGGCAGCCCGCCGAATAGCCCGGACATGACGTTGCCGATGCCCTGGCCGATCAATTCCTTGTCGGAATTGTGCTGCTTGCGGGTGAGACTGTCGGCAATCACCGAGGTCAGCAGTGCATCGATGCAACCGAGCATGCCGAGCACGAGGGCATCGAGAACCATGATGAGTACCTGTTCAGTGCTGAATACCGGCAGCTGGAATTCGGGCAGACCCGTCGGTATCTCGCCGATGCGACGAATATCCACTGAACTCAGTACGATAATCGAAACCAGCGTACCGACGATCAGGGCAACCAGCTGCGGCGGCACATAACGCTTGAACCGGACCGGCATCAGGAACAGGATCGCGACGGTAATGAGCGCGAGGCTGGTCTCTTCGGGCCGCATACCCGCAAAGAGTACGGGCACCTTTTCAAGGATAGGCAACACGCCACCTGTCGGCGATGGCTGCCCCAGTAGCGGGCCGATCTGCAGGATGATCAGAATGATGCCTATCCCCGACATGAAACCCGAAACCACCCCGTAGGGCATCAGGGTGACGTACTTGCCGAGGCGCAGCATACCGAACAGGATCTGGAACATTCCCGCCATGACCACGACCGAGAATGCCATCGCCATGCCGTTTTGAGGGTCTGACGCGACGAGCTTGACAATGACGGCAGTAAATACCACCGTCATGGGCCCGGTCGGTTCGGAAATCAGCGTCGGCGAACCGCCGAATATTGAGGCGAATAGCCCAACCAGGATCGCGCCGTAGAGCCCGGCTTCGGCGCCAGCGCCAGAGGCCACACCGAAGGCCAGCGCCATAGGCAGTGCAATGACCGCGGCCGTGACACCCCCGAAGACATCACCACGAACATTATGCAAGCCAATTTCATTAAAAACACGCACAGTAAGCGGAGCTCCCGATGCCGGCCGTCAAATTGAATCGATCTTGTTAGCGGATCCAGGTTAATGAACCATGACGAGTTATATTACGCATTGATTCATGCAATGTCAGTCATAGCCGCCGCTGAACAGGCCGCGAAAACCGACTGTTACTTTTTCGCAGCGACTTTCTTCTTGCGTGCGCTTCCCGTCTTGCCATCGTTCAACAGGTTTTTCAAAGCAGGCCACATTTTCTGCACGCGCTTGCGTATATTCGGTTCATTGCCGATAGCGAATTCCAGGAAGGTGCGCGCGACCAGTGACAGCTCCTTGCCTTTCGGGTAGACGATGTACCAGTGACGCAAAATCGGAAAACCTTCCACGTCCAAAACGGCCACCGGTCCCTCCGCACCCTCCAGCGTCAGGGTATGCAATGACAGGACCGAGAGACCAAGGCCGGCAGCAATAGCATGTTTGATGGCTTCATTACTTCCCAACTCCATGCGCACTTTGGGGCGCAGGCCCTTGGCCTCAAAGGTACGGATAGTGACATCGCGTATACCGGAACCGGGCTCGCGAATGATGAACGGCTCCTTGGCAATCTCTGCCAGCGGGATTTTCTTTTTGGCGACCAGCGGATGACTTCGCGATGCCATTATCACCAGCGGATTCGGTGCAAACACATGGGACTCGACTTCGAACTCGCCTTCAGGCGCCTGGCCCATGATATAGAGGTCATCTTCGTTGGTATGCATGCGATCGATAATGCTTTCCCGGTTCGTGACCTTGAGCGCCAGATCGACGCCAGGGTAGAGCTGGCTGAATTCCCCCAGTATGTCCGGTGCCAGGTATTTTGCGTTGGTGACAACCCCCATGCGCAGACGCCCGCGCCTCAATCCCTTGAGATCGGACACTTTCATTTCCAGATTGGCCAGCGATTCGAACATCGATCGGCAGGCGTCATACAGTTCCTGCCCGGCCTCGGTGGGCTCGACATTACGGCCTACGTGCTCGAACAAAGGCAAGCCGATGGCGTCGCTCAGTTTCTTGATCTGCATGGAAACCGTGGGCTGGGTGAGAAACAGTTCTTCGGCTGCACGCGTGAAACTACCTAACCTGACGATGGCTTCGAACACCTGTAACTGTCGCAGGGTCGCGTGTCGTATCAGGTAATCCGGCATCGCCGCCGGTGGCGTATAGCTGCTGTCAAAGGATACGCGCTTGCGTTTCAAGGTGTGTGCCCTTTTCGTTGTAGTCAAACCGTCAGCCTCTGTTCCTGTGCGCCTGAGTACCGGCACTCACTGCGTTTACGATTCCGCCAGCGACTGTTCAGTTTTCTCGGACCCCAACACTGCAACGTCGGAGACAAATACGGTCAGGTGTTCGCCCTCGTTGATCAATGTTTCGAGATCATCCAGCATCGCGGACATGCGTCCCTGGGGTACAAATACGTGAAATTTGATGCTGGTGTCGACATCCAGCTCGCCGAAAACCTCGCCGCTCGAGCCGGCGCCGTGCGCCTTCACAATCGTGTAGCCGCTCGCACCGCGGTTGCGCCCGATATCCACCAGTCGCGATTCCAGAGCGTCAGTGGTAATAACCGTCAGCATTTTCTGCGGAAACAACCTGTGCATAGCCCTTATCCCCTCTTGTCTATTGGTGGCCTTCAAACTCACCGTCGTCTCGTAGACAACATCTTGAGCCGCGCGGTACCTGTGTCGATCCTAGCCACAACCATGAGGGCTGTATTCTGCATCGCTACAATCGGTGGTCTTACTGTTATTATAATCTCGTTACCGCCTTGACTTGATCAGCGCCGGCATAGATTGGATATCGTATTTATAATCGTAAATTATTTTCAATTAATTTATCTTAATTTATCTATATGTCAACCGCTTTAGTCCGGCCAGACCAGGCGCCTGCCCTGATACGGATCGGCGACGAACTGGCGGCGCCCCTGGAACCGATCGTCAGTGCCCCGGCGGGGACCCTGGAACGAGTCGACGGCGCGCCCGCGAGATTTAGCGGCTGCCGGCAGCGATTTCGCCGGGGCACTGACTTTAGTCGGTGCAGCCGGCACAGCGCGGGCAGTCGGGCTGCTCTTTTTCTGTACCTTCTTACTGGCCGGTGCAGCCTTTGGATTGCTTTTCTTGGGCGCTGGACTTATTGCGGTCGTATCCTTGCTGATTCGCATGCTATCGATAAGTTGGCTCTTGGTCTTGTCTGAGCTTGCCATTGTTATATTACCTCTCTAATAAGTGAATCTAGTTCTGCTGCCGCCTCGGCACCACGTTTGCCGAAATTGAACACGGATTTGCCCTCCAGCGCACTGTTGCGGTAGACAGCACGACGGCGAATCGCGGTATCAGCAACGGGAAGTGCAATCTCGCTGAGCACTTCGCGCACCAGCTTGGACAGGGTGGTACGGGCTTCGAGCTGATTGATGACCAGCAATGCCTTCAGTGCAGGATTGACCTCGCGTGCCTCGTTGATCGCTTTTTCAATATGCACCGTTGCCCACAGGTCGATCGGTGACGGTTGCACCGGGATCAGGGCAAGATCCGCAAATTCCAGTACCGCCAGGGTTTGCGATGCGTGTACCGATGGGGGGCAGTCTATCAGCACATAATCACTGGTAGCTGCGTAGTTCTTCGCCTGTTCCCGCAGTGAGAAAGTCGGCGCATAGACAGGGAAATTTACATTGCTGCCAGCGATGGCACGCCATTGCAGCGCAGATCCCTGTGGATCGGCATCAATCATGGCAATACTGGACTGTTTCGAGAGTCCTGCGGCAATATTGACACTGAGCGTAGTCTTGCCTGTACCACCTTTGTTGCCGACGACGGCAATGATAGCCATCAGCACCCTCAGTGGGTAGTTTGATCAGCCAGAATATCCAGCTGCTCGGCGAAGCTGCGATGCTGTTCACCCAGCTCTTCCTGGCCTTCATCGATGTGTATGGTGATATTCACATAGTCACGACCAAATCCCATGTCAGGGTACAGACCTTCCTTCTCGGAAAGCTCGGCAGCCCTGTCCAGGAAATCACGCAGCGTGCTGTAATTTTCGAATTCATAGCGCCGTTCGAGGCGTACAGGTCGCGCGCGTTCTTGCCACTGTTGACTCATTGAAGATCTCCATTGTCAGTAAGGTTGCCGTTCAAGTCGCTGGTGCCTATTGTTGCAATTTTTCCATCCATTGCAACAATTCCCTCGCATGCACCTGCTCTTCACCCAGTAATCCCTCAAAAAACAGGCGGCTATCCTGATCACCTGATCTCGAACAATAACTGACAGCATCCCCGTAAAGCCCGACGAGTTCTTTCTCGAATGCATGGTCGTGCTGCAGCAACTCCATCAAAGTTTGCCCCAGGCGCACCGGACGCAATTGCGATGCGTTCGGTGCCACCCCAAGGGCCAGCATGCGGCTGATGATCCGTTCAGCGTGCCCCATCTCCTCCACCGATTCGGCGCGAAATTTCTCGGCTACATCGGCCAGTCCCCAGGATGCGGCGAGCATTGCCTGGGTACTGTACAGCTGTACCGCAGAGAGCTCAAGGCTCAGGGCGCGGCCGAGGTATCCGAGTACACGCTGATCTGCGTTGGCCGGGTACACGATGACGGATCTTCAGTCGCTCAGCAACCAGTCATTCAACTGCGCAGCGGACGATTGTCGCTCGAATTTTGAAGTATGGGTTCGACTTCGCTATGCGGGCGAGCAATGATGTGCGCTGCTACCAGACCGTCACCAACGCGTTCACAGGCATCTGCTCCCGCGCGAACGGCGGCATTCACCGCACCGGTTTCACCACGTACGAGGACGGTGACATAACCGCCGCCGACAAACTCACGCCCGATAAGGCTTACTTCCGCAGCTTTAGTCATGGCGTCAGCCGCCTCGATGGCGGGTACCAGTCCGCGAGTTTCAATCATGCCCAGAGCTATGCCCATTTTATCATTGGCCATGGTCTGTTTCTCCTATAAATCAGTTAGTAAGATGATTACCTTAAGCCGCTTCGCCAGCAGGCAAAACAGGCTCTACTTCTTTGTGTGGACGTGCGATGATGTGCGCAGCTACCAGACCGTCACCAACGCGTTCACAAGCGTCAGCGCCAGCACGAACAGCAGCGTTTACAGCACCGGTTTCGCCACGAACCAGAACGGTTACGTAACCACCGCCGACGAATTCACGACCGATCAGGCGTACTTCTGCTGCCTTGGTCATAGCATCAG
>Ga0209536_100003634_pt1 | contig 24698 bp, 17 predicted proteins | sample DeeMarSeWOR28_12_FD_187461 | JGI IMG/M metagenome (GOLD analysis project Ga0209536, IMG submission 187461) | Marine sediment microbial communities from White Oak River estuary, North Carolina - WOR-2-8_12 (SPAdes) (version 2) | ecosystem: Environmental > Aquatic > Marine > Intertidal zone >...
ACGAGTATTTATGCTCAGGGCTTTACGGATATTGATCCAATTAATGATTTTTCTGTCTCGACAATAAGCAGTGAAAAACCGCAATCGAAAGTATGGAAACACGAAGACGCCTGGTGGGCTGTATTTCCAGTAGTAGCAGATAGTGGGGATGAGCAAGGTAGCTGGTTATGGCGCTTGGAGGAGGGTAATGAATGGAAAAAATGGCTATGGTTGGAATCACTTAGTCTTAATGCTAAGGCAGATGCATTATTTGATGGTGACTTTACCCATATATTATTATTTGATGGTCGTTATAATTCCAAACTTATTACATTAGAATATGTATCTGGGGATTATCAAATAAAAGATCCACCTGGATTAATAAGTATTTCCTACCTAGGCGAATCAGTTGAAACAGCAACAATTGACATCGACAGTTATGATAGAATCTGGTTAGCCTGGGAATCATCCGGATCAATTAAAGTAAGATATAGTATTCCCCCCTATGACGAAGATGACTGGAGTTCCGACATTAATATAGGAACGACAAGTGGAAATAACGGGGATGATATCTGTGCCATAACAGCTTTTAGTGGTGATAAAATTGGTGTATTGTGGTCAAATCAAGATGCTAAACAATTTCAATTTAAATATCGCGAGGACAGTTGGCTAGCAGAAGCATCCTGGTCAGATTTAGAAGTCGCTGCTTCCGACACTTTCAAAAAAGGTGTAGCTGATGACCATATTAACTTAGCAACTCACAGCAATGGAACCATATATGCTGCCGTAAAAACTTCATTTGACACAGATGAGTACCCAGCGGTTGCTTTACTTGTAAGGAATCCGGGAGGCGCATGGCAGTTCGAAGCTGTTAAGAATAAGAATGGTGGCACACCTACGAGACCCATTGCATTGTTAAAGGAAGAAATAAGCGGAGATATAATAACTGTTATTTATACCCGAAACGACCCCACAGCTGGGGACGATATTATGTATAAAGCCTCCTATACCGATTCCTTTTCATTTTACCCAGAGGATGAAGGAGAACTCTTAATTCCTATCTCTTCATTTAGATGGAATAATGCTACAAGCACGAAACAAAATTTTGATGATGAGGTTGTAATATTGGCTTCTGAAACTTTACCTGCCTCATCAGGTGGTTATGAATGGACCGGAGTAATTGCTTCAGGTATTACACCAACTCCTGTTGAGCTGGTTTATTTTGCAGGTGCTCTTGATGACAATAAGGTAGAATTACACTGGCGAACGGAAACAGAGGTCAGCAATTTCGGTTTTGATATAGAAAGACAAGTTTCAATTTCAGGGTGGGAAAAATTAGGTTTTGTTGAGGGACATGGAAATTCAAATTCTCCCAAAGAGTATAGCTTTGCAGATTATGATATAACCAGAGCGGGAACATACAAATATCGTCTAAAACAAATCGATACCGATGGTGAATTTGAATATTCATATGTTATCACTGTTTACGTTGGAGCCCCGGCTGCATTCTATCTCAGCCAGAATTATCCTAACCCGTTTAATCCATCTACAAAAATTGATTACTCTGTACCTCAAGCCTCAAAAGTCAGTCTTAAAGTTTATGATATGCTGGGAAGAGAAGTAGCATCACTGGTGGATGAATACAAAGAAATCGGAACTTACTCCGTAACATTCGATGCATCAAATCTTGCCGGTGGAATATATCTCTATGTTATTTCGGCAGGGGATTTCGTGCAATCCAAGAAAATGACGTATTTAAAGTAGTATTTAACCCCACTAAACAAGTGATCTGCTTCTAATCCAGCCGTTTTCTAATTAATTAAATTTTTCTGTTTTTATTATCATAAGTACTTTAGAGTTAATTCTTGCGCCATGTAAAATAATATGCGAATTATGATATTTTAGTTTTTGGGGTGTGAAAATTGGTGTGGTTCTTGATGTGCCATATGGCATCTATTTCGACTATTAATACCATTAAATAAATAAAATAGTCGAAAACGCAAGAAAAACGCTTTATTTCCTATTTGTCCCACAGGGCGGGAAATTGATCCGAAGAGATATAAAGGATTGAAAACTAAACTCTAATATTTAATTTCCGGTAAAAATAATTATTCAGGGAAGAAAATTGGTATACTCATTTAAATGTATTACCACAATTGAGGAATTAGAAACTATTAAAGATGGCTTACAAGATTATGCAGCTACACGGGAAGAACCTAATATGGTTCAACACGATATTGAATACATCAAATTTCAAATTAAGGAGGGATTATTAGAAGGAAAACCCTTAATCTGTGTATTATATGAAAAGGATTCACCAATAATAATTTCTACTGGCTTTGTTCAAAAGGTTGAATTTTCTCCTTCTATCTCTTATTTAAAGCTCCGATTAATTAATTTCAAAAAGAATTGCTATTACATCTATCAATATGGGTTATTGGGTGGATATAATAATTTAAATCACTCTAAAATCTTTATCAAAAAGCTGCTAGACAACTTGAAGAAATCTGATATAGATTATGTTTTTTTCAATTTATTAAGAAAGAATACAGCTGTCTCATCCACCGTATTGAATATAAAAAATCCACTGATTAAAGATTTTACACCTGATTACGAGAAACATTTTTTGCTTAAAGTTCCTGAAAGTTTAGAATCCTTTCTTTCCACTAAAAATAAACAGAGCAGACACAATCTTAAAAAATTGATTAAACGACTTGAAAAAGAATATGATGGAAAATACCAGGTAAGAATTTTTACTGATGAAGAAGAAGTTGAACAATGTTTCGAAGATATGGAGAACATTGCTCAAAAAAGCTATCTCAGAGCTCTAAATGTTGGATTTACACTAACCGAAAATCAATTATATAAAAATAAATGGCTCGCTAATAAAGGTTACTTCAGATCTTACATCTTGTATCTGAATAAAATACCAGTTGCCTTTATACAGGGAACGATTTATAAGAGACATTTTCTTGGTGAGAATATGGCCTTTAATATGGATTATGAGAAATGGAGATTAGGAAGATATCTGCAACTCAAGCTTATTGAAGATATTTCTCAGACCAAATGTGCTGATTTTATAGATTTCGGTTATGGTCCGGATTCTTATAAACAAAGTTTTTCTTCACAAGAATATGATGATATAAGAGTGAAGATGTGCTTGCCCAAATTGTCAAATCTTCCTTTCAAGATCACTTTTACAGTTTCGACATGCCTTAATAAATTGACAAGAGAATTACTTAAAAAGACTAAGCTCTATGATAGAGCAAGAAAATCTATCAGATCCGTTTTTGCTAGAAAGACAAAAGTTAAAGTAACAAGTTAAAAGATTACAGATTTCAAAGGGGCACCGTAACAAGAAGTTTACTCATATACCGGCAAATTAAAAATGATAACTTTTTAGTTCAGAAAGTTACTCAACTCATCAAAAGCTAAACTTTGCACGAACAATTTTTTTTTCAGAATTAAAAAAAATTTCTATTAAAAATCTTTTGAACGGATAATTGGATATTTTACTGCCTTTGAAGTATTAAAATTTGCTAATTAACTCTCCTCAACCAAATTTCTCTCCAGTAATGAAACTCTGCGCGAGGACATCCAGCAAAGAGATACGGATATGTACACGTGGCCTCTTCTAAAATCACAGTATTCTTTATTTCTAACATTTCCCCTGTTTCCTCACGTATCATTTTTTCCAATTTGTTTCTCACTTTAAACTGCTTTCCACAATATTGTTTCATATCTAATGTAAATTTCAAACCTTTATTTTTACCTTGTTTATTTAAGGTATGTAGTATTTCCTTGAAAGGTCTCACCTCAACCAACTCACCTGCCTCTAAATATAAATATTCAACAGGTGTTTCACGTAATGAACCTTTAGGCTGCGGAATTTTATTAAATTTTCTCCAGCTGGGAAGAAAAATTGCCTTTATCGCCTGTAAAATATTTAAGCCACCCGAAGTAAACTCTTTAAACATTTTAAAAAATCTTTTTGAAGACGAAATATATTGTGTTGCATTATGGAGCTCTGTGGACTGGCAAAAGTATTTATTTTCCGACTCTTTAGTTTTTAACTTTTCTCTAAGTTTTAAAGAACCTTCCGGATTTATAGAAGTATCACCAATTATATCATTTGCTTTCTTCAGCCAGGCTTGCCTCCAAAAAATCATACACCCTCTTTGACAATGTCCATGGTCAATTCCGGTGCATCGTAAATCTTCAAGAAAAACCACATCATTATAAAGAAATTCCTTTATGGTAGTTTTCAGTTTATTATCTGGGAAAATACAGTTTACGCAAGTTTTTTCGACTTTCAGACGTACCTTAAATTTTTTACCACAATAAGGTATCATCTCAGGCATGAAGGGTAAACCATCTAATTGTCCATTTGAGTCCAGGGTTTTTAATATTTCCTCTGGTTGAAGTACTTCAACCAAGTCTCCAGATTTCAGAATTTGAACAGTATTATCCATTCTTAATAAAATAGCCTGCTAAATTTTACTTTATAATTAAATGAAAAGTAAATCTTCTGTGGACTAGATTTCACAACTAAATTTAATAATTAACAATTATTAAAACTAATTACATAATTTGGAAACACCCGACTTAATTACCGTTAACTTAACGAACCGGGTCGCAATTCAGATTTATAAATACTTGTTCTACACTATAGGTTAATTAATTAATTTATTGCCTCGCTATACTTCTCATTTTATTGTATCAAATTACCCCGTACACATACCCTACCGGGCCTTCAATTTGAGAATGATACATCTTCCTCAAACATTCCATCAGCACAAAGGTTAGGTAACGGAATCAACAATAAGCAAATGTCTACTAATAAACTAAACGATGTACCAAATATTCAACATAACAGAAAGACAAGAATTAGAAATTTTCACTTGTCTTTTTTACTCTTAAAAAGCAATAGGATTTGTTTTATATCTTGATATGAAACACCAATATGAACTACAAAATAGATTCCAAATAATAGAATGAGAAATAGATTTTCATGTATAAAAAATGATAAAATTACCGTTACTAAGGTGATTGCAAATAAACTTCCTGCATTAGTCAATATTTCCCAAAAATTAATGCCAGCTACTTTTCTCAGAGTGATGTTGTTTATAAAGAAAATAACTGTTTTGGAAATTAATAATGCTGCAGCAGCGCCGATGATTCCATAATATAGAACTCCTGCAATGATGAATGGTACCGTAACGCCGAGTGTTTTTATAATAGACATTATCATTTCCAGTCTGGGTCTACCAATTCCCCTAAGTAAAATCGTATTAGAACTTGTTAATAAATGAACTAACCCGGCTCCAGCCATAAGCTGAGTAGGTATTATTGCTTCACTCCATTTCTCACCCAGACCAATGAGGATAAATGGCTCAGCAAGTAAGATCAATCCTACCATAATTGGATAAATTACGATGCAATTATATTTGATGACTTTGAAGTAATACTTTTTAATAACAATAGGATCATCCTGGACCTTACTGTAAACAGGATAAAACACTTTATTTACAACATTCATGATCTGACCACGAATAACGTACGTTACATTATATGCTAAAGTATAAACACCTAACGGTTGTGCACCTAATAGTTTACCAATTAACAAATAATCGATATTCCCTGTCAAATAATTGAATATCTGTGTTCCCGTAGTATAGACACCAAAACCGAAAATATTTTTTAAGGAAGCTCTACTAAACTGCATTCTGGGACGCCAGGGACTAACATACATGTAAATAAAAACTGACAACAGTTCACTTATAACACTCTGGAAGACCAGGCTCCATACACCAAAACCTGTAAGAGCCATTGTAATCGAAACGACCGCTGCTATTATTTTACTTGTATTTCTAGGAATAACAATTCGTTTAAAATCCAGCTCTCTTGTAATATTAATAACATGAACTGCCCATAGTGGCTTTAATAATAATGTGACTGATAGTACCGGAATAACAGAGATAAGCATGCTTTCATTAAAAAAATCGGCTGCTATGGGACCAACAATAAATGACAAAACTACAAACAGGAATAAACCCCACACGATACCTGCCCAAAAAGCAGTATCATAATCTATAGGTTTTAAATTTTCATCCTTCCGTTGAATTAATGCCGCCGACATCCCCAGATCACTAAAGACTTCCACCATTCCAATAAATATGGTTGCAAATCCTATTATTCCAAAATGCTCTGGCAGAAGCAGGCGTGCTAAAATTAGCTTTACCAGAATACTCAGACCGTTGTCAAGCAGCAATCCAGCTGCATTCCAGACAACACCACCAAATATTTTATGTTTTAAACTCACAGTTAAGCCATACCTGACAAGTACTAAGGCAAAGCCCTGTGAATCAATTTGATTCCTCTCAGGCTTTTTCCTTTAAGGATCAACAGCAATTTTTTCATCTTCAGCCTGTAGAAGTGGACAATGCTTTTCAAGTGGGTCTTAAAATCATCCATTCTTAAAAGATCCTCATAAAATATTCCCGTTCTTCTTCCCCATAAAACATCAAACTGGTATTCACCCTCAGGAACATCAACAATGGGAACGTGCAATGGATCAAAATCAGGTGGGATCCCAACGAGGTCGTAACACTCCATGAAATTTGGTTTCTGCTTATAATGATGAAGAAATTCAAAGTCAATCAAGTATAATTTTTTCTTTCTGTTCCTTAAAAAATTTGTGGGTCTAAAATCCAGCAACGAATATCCTTTATCATAAACCTTATGAAGTATATTTAAACATTTTTTAAGTGTATGAATATCGATCTTTCCTTCAATTGGATTGCCTTCTTCGATATATTCAGTTATTATGTAATTATCTCCAACTTCCAGAAGTTTGGGAACTTCCTCAAAGTCTTCAAAAACTCTATATGCTTCAATTTCGTTTGCGAGGAACCATTCACATTTAGGCTTGAACGTCTTCAGAACTGCCTTTTTTCCTTTATAAGAAATTAGTTCAATTTTCGCCCTTCTCGAATATCTGGACAGTACTTTAATTACCGGATATTTTGTTCTGAAGATATTTTTATATTTTTCAACCTCATTAAATATCACATCCTTATTAAATCCTGCCAATTCAAGATATTCAACCGCCTGGATTTCATTGTCACTACTATGAACACCGTTACACCAGTCATTTTTATCAGGAAATTTACTATTAAGTAAATCCCTGATTCTATTTTTATCTTGTATCCTCTTATTTGTGAGTCCGGGATGTTTGTGTTGATCGGTTTGTTCAGGCTCAACCGGATAAACATCCAAAGCCACTATCAGTGCTGACGGCGGTCCTCCACTTGTAGGCCAGGGTCCCTGGTTCCAATTTCCTCCTCTAACCCCTTTAGTAAGGTTGTCTTTAAATACTCCTTCCAACTTTTTTGTAGAAATTATAGTAAATCCTTCCTTTGCAATCAGCTTTTCCAATTCTTCGATCAAACCTGCTTCAACAATCTTTTCCCTCGCAATAAAACATACCAAACCCTCAAACTTATTTATCAGGTCAGACTGACTATGAAACTCATCAAGATATGCTTTTAAATACTTATTTTGTAATGAAAGTTTATATTGTGTATCCAATGGTGGGGCATACCCTCTCTCTTCTAAAAAAGTATGCAGACCTTCCAATGTGAAATCGTTAACATTAAAATCTGTTTTTGTTAAAATCCCTCTTAGATGATCAAGATAGTCGTGATCCGGGTCTGTATTAATATCTAATTTATAACGCTCACTAGTTAATCCTGCATTCTCTCCTTTATGGAATACAACATGATATGCAAGCAAATAGAAATAATTCTCCCAGGTGGGCACTTTAAATATTTTTTTATGCAGTACTGCACTATCCAATGCTCGCGTTGCTAAAGAATAGGCGTAATAAGGCAAGCTTTTAAAATCAGAACCAGGTAATCCGGTTGTGGAGTAAATATCAAAGGGTATTATCCCCGGTTGTGCATCAATTATTGATTGGACTTTTGTGATATCCTCATCCTCCACAAGTATATCTATATCCTCATTCTCCTCAATATCGGGAAGTTCCTCGAACCAACGAAGAATAGTATATTTAACATTCTCTTCATTTAACTGCTGAAAGAAATGGTCAATTTTTACAAGTGGAGATAGGTAATGTCTGGTAATTGGTTTCGGAATCCTTTTACTCTTTACCCCCAAATACAAAGTAATTCTAAATTCTCTTTTTGAATAATAAATACCATTGAATTTTATCCGACCTCTAAGTATCCCTTTAAGAAGAAAATAAAATAAAAAAATAAGATTAAATGGGGTGACTCGTTTAAAGAAAAAGATTGTCCGAACATTATTCTGTAACGCTTTAAGTTCATTCCATCCTGCACAGTTTAGAATAACTACATCTGAAGAATTATGAGCAATTGTATGAATAAATTTCTTTTTTTGAAGCGTTATAGTATTCTCTTCAGGAACCTCAGAGGACTTTACAACTGATAAAAACTTATTTCTTATGGAAGTGTAATTTTGAACAGCGCTATTTTTTGCACTAAACTCAATTATCCTGAAATCTTCACTTATTATTTTATTTAGATTCTTGAACATCTGAAATTAATAACCATAAAATTCTGTAATAAAAACAATACAAATAGATTGGATTTTAATTTGTAAATATCTCTTTTTTGAAGAAATTATCAATGAATGAACCGGTTAGATTATCACTACAATGAGCATTTACAAGTGGTAAAATAGCTCAAAAAGAATGCCTAATGAAACAGATAATCTAATCTTAATTTCAAATATATATTGATTGCTCATTCTCATATTAAAACATATAACTGTTTTGAGTGGCAGAAGTGTTATATTTATGAAGATTCCTTTCTAAACCACAATGGTGATCCAACCAGTAAACCAAATAACCCTTTATAGTGAAAACCAGAGATAAAAAACCAATTGGAAATTACAGTGGTTCTTTGAGCAGCTCCATTTCAGATAAAGTCTTAATAGTTAACAACTCGATATAAATAAAGACACAAGCACATTCAAATATATCACGGGATGTTTTATTTCATTTTGCTACGAGAGTTGAAACAGGTAAATCCTTTGGAGGTCTAAGATAACATGGAACATAAAAAAATTAACTTATATTATAGAACTGCAACTTTCAAAATCGTCATGCCAAGGGCACATATTATACCAATATACTTCACACTAATTTACTCAAATCGTAATTTCAATATCAACAGAATAAAGTTAAATTAGAATTCAACTAAAAATTTCTTCAAGCTTCTTTTTTATTTTTTTTAGGAAGTAAAACAAATCAGGTTTTTTCCACAAATGGACACGGACCCTGTGTTTAAGGTTTAATCCAAATATTGGATTCACAGGTTCATCTAAAATTTCCGGTAATAGCTCTCGAATAATTTCTTTACAAAATAAACAATTCGATTTTATTCTTTTATCAGGATCAATGCGCAATAGAGTTAAAAGAAGGTTTTTATTATTAAAAGGAGAAAATTCCTCAATTGCTACATCTTGTTCATACTGATATAGTGCATGCCAATGTCCCATTCTTTGCTCCCAGTAAAATAAATCCAATAAACCGATTTTATATTCATTAGCATAAGAGAAAGTTTCACTATACCATTTTTCAACTTCTGATTTAAAAAACCAATTATACGGTCTGCACTTCAACAAGGTCTCAATATCTACCGCCCCATCTTTTCGTTCATAGTAGTAAAAAAACCTGCGTACAATCTCACCACCGTTACCGTTAATATTCACCGCATTCTTGTTTTTATTCTCAAAGTAATGCCATTGTATGTTACTTGTTTTTGGAAGAACTCTCGGGTAAATACAAATTTTGGAATAGTCTTCCAGGAATTCCTTTTTAAGTTCAACTGTAGAAATAATTTTAAAGTTAAGATTCAATTTTGATGCAAGTCCAGTAGCTATAATTACGTCAGATCCTCTTAGCTCTCCGGGATTATTGATAAATACATAGTATTCTATTTTATCAGCTAATGAGATTGAGGCTGACAATATTAGCCTTGAATCCCAGCCTGCTGTTAAAGGTTGCATAATCCTTTCAAATCGATTACTTACAGCTTTCAAGGATCCAGTAAGAACGGTTCTAGCATAATCTAGAGTTTCTTCCTCACTTAATGGCTGGATGAACAAAGGAGTACGAAAAACTTGCTCTCCAATAAGATCAAGGTAATGATTGGGGATTATCTTTTTTACTCGCTTATCATACCAATATTCACCTAACCAAGGGCTTTCATTTAACTTGTAATCTTCAGAATCCAACAGATTTTTTAGTTCTTCAGATATTTCAGGTTCCCAATTTAGAAACTCCAATATAAGTTTGGGTGAAGAAGAAATTATAGTATTCCCTTCATCAATAAAATAATAAAGTTGCCTAAGTCCCAGGGCATCTGTTAAAGCTACAAATTCGGTTTTGTTTTTGTATAGCAGAACATATCTACCAGAATATTTTTGAAGATTCTTAATTAAGCTCTGGGTATCAGCCGAAGATTCACAGAGTGAGTACAAGATCTGTTCATTAGTAAGTTCTGGTTCAAATGGATCCAGAATATAACCACATAGAAGAATATGAATGTGGTCAAGATCTACTTTAGTACAACACAATTTATAGTCATATAATACATTAAGTCCAACGAACTTTAAAATCTTACAATCTGAAGGCAAGATGCAATTAGCATTATTTTCTTTATAAATAATAAACTGATTTTTAAGCATGTCTATTGATAATTTTTATTGACAGTAAGTTAAGGAAGAAATTAATTCTTCTTACAGTAAACTTCATTTACTTATGTTTTATATATAACAAATTATAGTAGTGCAGTTCATCAAAATTTATACGTAATTTTCAATAGAACTGTTACCTGTCAATACTCACAGATGAATATTTATTTAGTGAACCAGATTTGATTGCTTTACTATCCGTGGCCGATTCTTCAAGCATCATCGAATCTTTAAATAAAACCAGGTATGAAATAATGAACATAGCTCCGGCTGGAGCCTTACCACTTAAAAATTTTGATTCTGTAATATTCAGTATAATAGATGCAAAGACAAACCACTTCCAGGGCTGGTCGATTTTCAACTTAGAGAGATTGAAGAAATAATTAATCAATACAAATAAAAAAAGGAGAGCTCCGATAGCACCGACATCATTCAATATATCGAGGTACCCGTTATGAGACTGTATGGGTAGCCAAATGTATACTTGATACAATTCCTCCAATCTGGGACTATTTATAACCCAAAAACCCTGAAATCCTGCTCCGAAGAAGAAATGATCTTGCGCATATCCCCAAATATCTTTCCAAATGTAAGCTCTGCCTGTGAAACTAAGATCTTTCCCTGTAACTCCAATTAATGCTTCAAACTGCTCAGGTACAACAAGTATAATTGACAAGGTAAGGCCTATCCCACACACTGTTAAAATAATAGAAATTGTTTTTCTAATTCCTATAGGTTCAAACAGTTTATCAATTTGAAATAAAATCCATATCATAAATAAAATTAAGAATGTAAGTAATGCAGTACTACTTCTGGAACCTAACAGTAACGCAAATGCTGCAAAGACAAAAAAAACATTAATAAGTCTGCTTTTAAGCGACACAGATTTTGAGAAATATATACAAAAAAGAATTAATGCTATTAAGCATATTTGTCCAAATCCATTTTTATCTGTGTGTATTCCACGCCAGAATCCATATTCATTACGAGCCATAGGTATAGTGAAAATAGTAGCAAGTGAAACAAGAACATAAGCAGCTAAAATATAATAGAATACTTGTAAGGCTTTTTCCGAGTTCTTAATGTATAGAAAATACGATAAGGGAATTGAAATGGCAGTAAAGAATTGAATATATCTTTTAAAGGAAACAAAAGAATACTCTGACCATAATATTGTTATAAAGCACCAGACTGCAAAAATGAAAAGAAATTTTTCCCTCTTAATAAATTCTAATACCTTTTGTTTTTTATAGTATAACAGTATTATAGAAGCTATGAAAAGTGCACCGAAAACCAATTGGTTTATCGGATTTGAAGTAGTTATTTCATCAATATCACGAGTACGTTCTCTGAATGGCAGGCTAGTACCAAAGAAAATAGAAAAGAGATAAACAGCAAATGAAATTTTTGCTATTTTTTCGTAATACTTTTGGACTTTATCAACATCAAATTTCTGATACTTTCGTAACTTTTTGTTTCTCATGTAATTAAACTATTTGAATAGAATCCCATAAATATTTGTAGTTAACTTAGCGATATTTTTCCAAGAATACTTGGACTCACTCAAACATTTAGCATACTCGCCCATCTTCTTTAAATCATCAGTTGAACACGATTCCAGAATAACTTCAGCCAATTCTGCAGGAGTATTTCTTTCTAATATCTTACCACTTTTATTATGCTCTATATTTTCCGAAAAATCCCCAACGTCAGTTGCTATAACAGGCTTGCTAAAAGAATACGCCAGATGAATAATTCCGCTGTGGTCAATTGATTTGTATGGAAGAATTACCACATCTGAAGATTCAAAATATACAGGTATTTTATCACTGGGTATGAAATTAAGATGATAAATTATTCTTTCTCGAAATTTGGATTTTAAAATTTGGTGCTCATACTTTTTAAGTAGTTCTGTGTTAACTGGAGCTCCGGCGATGATTAATGTTATATTATTATTTTTTTCTGCAACTAACTCAAAGGCCTCAATTAGTAAATCCAATCCCTTGTATTCCCTTATATAGCCAAAAAATAAAATTACTTTTTCGTTAATTGATAGTCCGAAAACACTTCTTGCTTCCTCTTTAGTCAATACCTCTTTCGGTAAGTAATTATCAAAATTACCATGAGGAACAATATGGATTTTTGCAGCATTGGCAGGAAATTCTTTTATTAATTTTTCACGAATAAAATTAGAGTGGACAATTATTACCGCAACTGATTTGTACAAAATTTTAGCTCTAAATCTGTCAAACTTTGTTACTTCATGAGGTAAAACATTATGTGCTGTATATACTATGCGCGTTCCTAAAATCCTTAAAAGAGCTAAAAAGTAAATGTCCAATTTCCTTCTAAAAAATTGAAAATGTACTATACATTTTTTTGATTTAATAAAAAACAACATCCGGATCAGGTAAAAAAAATAATCTACAACTTTTATCATTTTATTAATCTTCAAATCTTTAGATGGCGCCCAATGTTTAACCTTTACATGAGATTTCAGTTCCACAGGTCGATTTTTAGGAACAATCAAAGTTAAATCTTCAATAACTTCTTGAAGTCCTCTGCATAAATTAATTGTGTAGTCATTACCTACTAAGGAATCAATAATTACAACTTTCATGAAAATATAATTTGTTAAAGATTCTACCTATTTGTATTCAGGATTTGAATTCGTAGATCAAAAAATCAAACATCCAATTTTATTTTATATTCTGTATACAAATAACATTTATAATTAGTCGCAATAAGAACAACCTTTACTCGTCCTGCAAAGAAATGGTAAATGTTTTTTCTAAAGCGCATAGTTGATCTTAAACACTATCTCTAAACAGAAGTGAACAAAACCACTCCCAATACTTCTGGAGGAGTTTATTGAAAAACCATAGTTTATCTTTTATTTTTCTGGCAAATTTTATTCCCAAGATTTTTTCCGCAGCCTTAAATTTTGCAGTACCACGAGGCTGTGTTACAGTCCCACCTAGCTCAAAGATTCTTTTTTTAACCAATCTGACTGAAGGAGAATCTAGATTATAACTGAATATTGCACGCTGAAGGCAATTAATGCAAGCTGTCCTTGTTTCTTTAGTATCCCTAAGATTTAACAGCGTATCGACCTGGAGGTTTTTTGAAAGTATAACAGACTTCAATGCATTATTAAATTTATTACTGGTAATACTGGAAAAATTCGCTCTGCGATAATAACTCTTTGCACCCGCGTGAAATTTAACTTCCCTGCATAAAGCAACAACTCTGGTAAAATACTCACCATCCTGATTCCGGGAGAGTCTTTCGTCCCAGGGTCCTGCTAAATCTGCTAACTTCCTGCTCACGAGCCAAGCCGCAGTATACATCCAATGGCCCTTATTAAAATGCTCTAATAACCATTCGATTGGAGATAAATCTCTCCATAAAGAAGTTGGAAAAAATCTGGCACTCTTAATTCGATAATGAAATTGTCCGAACGCAGACGAATGTAAGACATCAGGAAGTAAAATACTATCACCATCATTAATTTGATTTTCAATTTTATCAGGTGCTAAAAGATCGTCTGAATCCAGCCATTGAATAAAATCACCATTCGCTATTGAAAAGGCTTTATTCCTGGCAACACACGCACCACTGTTTTTTTGACTTATAACTTTCAGATTATCAGATTCAAACTGCTTTGCAATTTTTAAAGTGTTATCAGTGGAACCGTCATCTACTATTATAATTTCTTTATTTTTCCAAGTTTGCAATAAAGCAGATTGAATTGTAGATCCGATCCATCTCGCAGAGTTGTATGCTGGTATGCAAATGGAAACAAGTGGATTATAATTCATAATAATTAATCATAAGAAAATTAAAAAGTTATTCAAGCAAATTCAGACACTTTCTATATTGTTTTATACAGAAACCTTTTGATCAACCGCGTAGAGTTAGTAAGCTAAATTATATCTTTAAATTTAACTTTACTTTATCGTATTAAAGAAATTTATTCGTGTAATTATTACTAATGGTAAAAATTTTTACTATTGTATCATTTTATTGTTTAAAAAAATAAGTGAATTATTTTGGTACATTTTTTGCGTTTATTATATTTAGAGTGTCCTTTAATTAAAACTAAAAATTGAGGGAAATAATCAAATTTAATTAATTTTAGTATAATCAAGGTGTTATAAACTATTTACAAATAGAAGGAGAACAAATGATGCACTCCCTCCAAAAAATTTACCTTCTAATTCTATGCCTATTCCTTTTTAACACTGCCTTCGCAACAAACTACTATGTAGATAATAATGCAACCGGAAATAATTCGGGAAGCTCCTGGACTAACGCCTGGCAATCATTTGCTGATATAAATTGGTCTTTAATTCAACCGGGTGATATTATTTACATCTCTGGTGGTAGCTCAAGCAAAACATATTTTGAAACATTAAACATAGGCACACACGGTGAACCTGGCAACAATGTATTGATTTCAAAAGGAATTGATCCCGGACATAATGGAGACGTTGTAATAGACGGGCAAGATATACGAGAGTGCGGCATAGATTTTAATTCAAGTGATGATTATGTAACTGTAAGAGGATTTACTATCAGGAACACAACCTCAAGTTGTATTCTAATGGTAGGCGGCGTAACCGGAAGTAGTGGAAATTATGGTTGGTCTAATCCTATTGTTGGCTCAAGAGTTGAATATTGTAAAATGCATCTTACTAATCGTCGCGGTGTTTATGCCAAAGGAACAACAAGATTATATTTTTATAGAAACGTAATTACAACTTCATCAAATACATCAGCAGAGACAGATGGTTTTTTCTCTCAGGCAAGTTCTTATAATACCTGGGATGGAGATTCTATAATTATCAGCAATAATAATGACGGTCCACATTGTGATGGTATACAAATTAACCAGGATACTTCAGACATAGTGAAAAATTGTTACATAGAACAGGATAATTCTAAAAGTTCAAATGCTCAGGGGATATATGCTACACAATGTGGGGGGAATTTTATTTATTATAATAATGTAGTAAATCTTACTCAGTCAAATTCAAACGGAATAGTGCTTAGCAATATTGGTGGTGGTTCCGCCAGTGTGGAAATTTACAACAATGTTGTTTTCAGTCAAAACGGAGCCGATCATGCCATATGGTGCCGCTATCAAGTCAGCCCTCCAATTATAAAAAATAACATTGTAAGATCACTAAGTGGTGGATTCGGAACAATTGTTGTAACCGGTAGCAATACAAGTGGGGTGAGTCATAATTCCATCACGGGGGGTAGTAGTGTTGGAAGCAGTGTAATTACCAGCGATCCGCTGTTTACAGATGAATTAAATGGAATATTTACATTGCAAGAAAATTCTCCCTGCATAGATGCAGGAACCAATCTCAGCGCTCCTTTCAACGTAGATAAAAACGGAAAATCAAGACCACAAGGAAACGGCTGGGATATCGGTGCTTATGAAATGGTTTTCGGTCCCGCCTCAAACGGTGGTTCTACAGTCATACCGGAGGAATTTTATTTGAGTCAGAATTATCCAAATCCATTTAATCCTTCAACTCAAATTTTGGTCAATTTGCCTATAGGTCAAGAAATTAAATTATCTGTATATAATATGCTGGGAGAATTGGTAAGCGAACTTGCAAACGGCGAGTACACCGCCGGAACACACAAGTTTGAATTTGCTGCTTCAGGTTTACCAACAGGTATTTATTTCTATAGAATTGAAAGCCCGGAATTTAGTGCTACAAAGAAAATGGTATTTATGCGATAGAAACCTGACACAATATTATTGCTATATACAGGTGTTAATGCAGATAACATTAACTTTGTCCATTTCTATTTGGCGCTTAAAAATTAACGCAATTGATGAATTATTGGAATGCTTTAAAATATTTCATCATCAGCTTAACAGATAATCTTCCTCACATTTCAAGCTGCCAGACGAAACTAAAATTTCTTTGCTTTCTGGTCCACAATTAAATAGTAAATCCAGAACAGACAGGTTGGGGATAAATTTTCCATAAATTTGACAATATACAGGGTGATGAAAGTTTTGTTCTATTATTTTTATGCTATTTGATTCAATTAATTCCCTATTAGCATAACTTCTGCTTCCACCCATACCCAGCATAAATGAACTTGCGTTTGTCTTTTTACAAATGTCAATAATAAGTTCTGTTTTTCTTCCGGTCACATTAAGTTGGCTTGATAGTACTAAGGGCGTCTTAATTTCCAAATAATTACAAATTGTTCTTATCAATTCAAGGTTTAACAAATATAAGTATTGATATTGCCTGCAATAAACCTCCTTAATAATTGAATAGACCTGAGAAAAATATCGTGCACGACCATAATTCATTTGTAGAGAATTAAGGTGGACTCTTTTCCATATAAAATTTTTCTCATGAATCACTATTTCGTTGATTTTGCTATCCCAATTTGATTTCATATTATTTAAGGGGATAACTAAATATACCATGTTATTTTTTCCTCTAATAACATTTCGACGCATCCAGCCTTCAGAAGTGAACTGAACATTATCAACAATAACAAATAAGTCAACTTTATTGATTTTATCAAAATAACCGATCCAGGGAATGAAGAGTGGTTGATGTGCTGCTACTAACATATTATTGTATACTAGATAAACAATAAGTTTTATTTTTTAATTTATTTCCCTTACCTTTAAATGTAATTATTCCTTAGCAAATCTTCAATGATGCACAAATCTATATCTTTATATCTGATAATATTGTGACACCTTGATCATTTAGGAATCGAAAAGCCGGACTGAATAATGTTGACACTATTTTTCCCGCAATTAAATAATAAATCAATAGCAGCCAGTTTAGACAAAAACTTCTTTTCAATTTGTGGGTACGTCGGATGTTTGAAATTGTTATAAATAATTTTTATACCTTTCTTGTTAAATGCGTTCTCATCATTATAAGCTTTGGCTCCAACACCCGATAAATATATTTTTGCTCCTAAACTCTGACAAATAACCATATTCCTATCGCTTCCTTCACCGTTAATTCCCTTCAATTCAGATGCGATAATAATTTCCGTTTTTATATTCAACTTCTCTTTAATAAGTTTAATAATTTCTATATTTAGATCAACCAGCTTATTCCATGGTCTGTTAAATATGCTTTCTAATTCTTCGGACATAAACTCCCAGTTACTGGCTTTTTTGTAATTTGTTTGAATGGCACGCCAGTGTTTGGAAATATTAACCTCTGGTTCAAATATCAACAGCTCATCGATAAGAGATTCTTTGTTAATTAAAGGAATTGAGAGCAATAATGCATTACCATTTGCTTTAATTTTGTTCCTGTGTGTGAATGAACTTTTTGAATGCTTGACATTATCCAGTAGAACAAAAATATCAGAATTCATCATTTTGTTAAAAAATCCCAACCAGGGCATATAATTCGGTTGATGTATAGCAACAATCATTTAAGAATACTCTTTTATTAGATTAAAATACGCAGAACTTCAAAAGATTCGGCAAATTCGCTTTCGAATTGAGTTCCGCGGGTCTTTGCTAATCCCCATAGAAATTCCTCACTTAAATATGTTCTCTCCATTTGCGTCTCATAGCATTTCAAAGCATCAATTTTCTTTTGAACATGCCTTTTTTCCAATTTTACAAAACTTCTTGTTTCAAATACAATATTATTCCAGGGCAATTCATATCCAAGAATAGAAATCTTTTTAAATACTCTTAATCCCTCGGCAGTGATGACCTGGTGATCCTGATGAATATCATTCGGACTCGGCACAAAAACTAAATCCGGATTTATAAGAGATCTTAGCTTTACAATATCCTCAAGAATATCCTGTCTAAATGTCAAAAAGTGTCTTACCCTATATCTATAAATAAACAGATTTTCTTTTTTCAAGCCTAATTTTTTCATTGCTTTTTTAAACTCAGTAGCAAGCACATCTTTAGCAAAGCCAGTGGGTACAGAATCCTCTGCTATTGAAAAAGCAGCACAATAAACCTCTTTCCCCTCCTCAATGAATTTTGCTATGGTACCACCACAACCTAATTCCCCATCATCAGTATGTGGTGCCAGGATTAAAATTTTATTGTACATCACTCATCTCTATGTTAAATACAATTGAGTTAACAAAACTTATTTAATTATCTATTACTTGAAAGTTGTTTGACCAAAGACCTTTATAACTATTTTAGAACAAATCCTTTAGATCGTTGAATATGACTTGTCAATTACCCTTTTATGTTATTTATAATAGTCAGAGATATTAAAATAAACTTAATTCCGAAATCGCTTTGTCATAGTTTTCGCGAACAAAATTCTCACCAAAAATTTTAAATCTTCCATCATATTTCAGACTTTTTATTGAATTCCGAAAATCATCATTTTTTTCAATAAGTAAATTTATCCCATCCCTGATCGATTCGGCTGAATGTGGATCCACGGCAACACCTACACCATCAAACATTCCATCAAATCCTGGTACACCCTTTGACCACATAATTGGTGTACCATTAAGCAAAGATTCTGCATAAACCATACCAAATGATTCACTGAAACTGGGAAGCAGGAAGGCTGTTGCCTCACTATAATGAGAATCGATTTCACTGTTTGGGACATATCCCATAAATTCAACACGCTCTTTAAGTCCAAATTTATTCACCCAACTTCTTACTTGCTCTAAATAATCTCCATCGCCAATTATTTTCAATTTAACGTTCATATCTTTTAATCCCTTGAAGCCGATCAATAAATTCTTAATGTTTTTACGCATAACCGATTCTTTGTTCATTCTCAATATTGTCAGGAGTAATTTCTTTTGAGACGTAATTTTAACATCCTGAATTGGCCTCTCCACTATGTTGGGAAGATATACCAACTTTGATTTTATTTCATCTGAAAAAAAATCCTTCCCAAGATAATCTTCAAAGAATTTTAACATTACCGGCAACAAATAGATAACCTTTTTGGCATGTATCAGTATTGATCTATAGTGTTTTATCAAATCAGGTCTGTATTTCATCACTCTTAAATCAGTTTGGCGCAATGTAACCATTAGAGGTATATTCAGTTCCCTTGAGATAATATATCCAATGTGGCCTTCAAATGAAAGTTTATGCGAATGGATGATTCTAAATGCTTTCAAATCAATTAAACCCTGGTGCTCAGCATCAATAATTTTCTTAAATGCTCTATTTAAATGCTTAATGAGCATAAAACCATAAGGAAAGCCTAAAGTATTGATTATTAAATGGTTACTATTTACTGATTTAACCAATTCCTCACTAAATTTGGTAACTCTCATCAAATCTATAACAAAGGTTTCAGTAATTTTAGCGGACTGCTTTATAAGATGATTAACTGCACTTGTTGTTTCCCGATTCAACCGATTTCTCAAATCATATGTCAAATGTAACAATGACATTAAATATCATTCTTTCTTTTAATCTGGGTAGTTATCAAGCTAAGATAACGACTATCCATAACCGAGCCTGAAACTTTTGACAGGGCACTATAGGCTTTTAGTGTCTTATCTTTTCTAAGCTGAGGATTATTACAGAGCTCAATTAATTTATCTGCAAAATCGGCCGGATTTTCTGGTTCCGCATATTGAATGCATTCTTCATCAAATATAGATTGGAGCGAAAGAAGCCTTGAGGCAACAACAGGTAATCCCGAAGCAGTATATTCAAATGTCTTATTAGATAATCCTATATTTTCATAATCATTATTTACGTATGGCACTATACCTATATCTGCCTCTTTAATTTTAAGGTAACACTCTTCCAAGGTAATTATGCCAAAAAGAAATACAGACTCTGTTAAATTTAAATCTTTTATTTTTTTCTCAAGTCTATCTTTATAAGATGGGTAATATTTCCCATAAATATAAAATTTACTATTGGGGATTATCTTATTGACTTCAGCCATGGCTTCAATTGCTATATGAAGCCCGAAATGTTCTGCAATAGTTCCATGATATAATAATATTGCATTCTCATCTATTTTCTCAAATCGTCTTTTATTATCGAATTTAAAGATATTCTGATTAGCACTATTAAGAACAAGAGTGATTTTAGAGGAGGGGTTACCTCTATTTACCAAACGAGCTTTGCATCCTTCACTAACAGTAATTAATGCATCGGCAAATTTGCAAGAAATTTTCTCAAGGAATTTATCAGCCTTTTTAAGAAACGCATATTTCTTACCCGGCCATTTAACTTCAAGAAGCTCAACAGTTAAGTCGTGTAGATCTAATACAATGCTCACACCCAAAAGTTTTTGTATAATGGCCGTAAATACATGAAAGTTTGGCATATTATGAATCTGAATTAAATCATACCTTTTCTTGATATAGAGCATTTGAAGTTTTAAAAATGCAACCACAAAGAAAGATAAAGATTCTAAAATATAATTATGTGCTTTTTCATTACTACTATATTTTAACATTCTGTAGGCAGTTACATTACCAAATCTCTCAACCTTCGCCTCATTTTGTGTTTGTGCTCTGCAAATGATATCCACGTGAAAACCATTTGAAACTAATAACTCTGCCTGTTTCCTCGGGCGAGCATCCATTGGATAAGGGCTCTGGGTTATCATACATACAGTACGCATATATTTTTTAATCTCCATTCTGATTAATACTGAGTAGGAGTATTCTTTTCACCTTTTTGTTCTTTCACACAAGTAACATTTCACTTTGAATTGAATAACTAACATTCCAATTTGTAATTCACTGAGTAATTTGTCTGTCATCGAGTTATACAGATTTATCACAATAACTTGATCTAGCAAAACTGGCAACTTCTTTAGGCAATGCCTGCCAATATTTTCTCTCGTAGCGTGACTTTACATATTCCAACAATTCTATATAATGTTTAACAGGAAATTCTTCCAATGAGTACTGATTTTCAAAGTTCAAATAATCCGGGTGAACATTTAGTAGGGCCATACCACCTTTTTCAGCAATCCAATCAAGTTTTTTCTTCCAAATATCAATCGTTTTCTCTTTCATCAGTACAAACAAAGTAAAATCCTGAACCATTGTATAAGGCAATTCAACATATCCACCATTTTGCTTTCCTCCGTTAACCCAAAAAGGATAAATGGTTTTTACCCCATCAGATTGTGGTTCAAACGGATCGGTGTCAAAAGTTGAAAGATCATATTCAACATTTAAATTTCCAATCAATTCCAAATTATGGTGCATTGAAGGCGCTCTGAATCCAACAGCATTCCATTCGAGTAAATATTGATTTATCTTTTTAGCTCTCTCAAAAAATAGCTTTTCGTTTTGAAACAACTTTCCATCGTGATGTAATCCATGAACACCGACTTCGAAACCATTCATTTTTAATTTGCTCAAAAGCTCGCTTTCAACTATATAGTCTCTTTCGGGAACAAAGTTAAATGAGGATACGAAACCCAGTTCTTTTTCAATTTTCATTAAATTGAGAACTCTATCATAACCGCGTTGGTGTTCAACATCATGAGTAAGCACAAAAGTAAATTTTTTATCACTTGGCCAACCACTCCAATAATCTGGTCGAGTTTCACTTCCGGGATAAATTGGCCAAATATTGTGATATTTTCTAACCTGTTTTTGAACCAAGACTCGTCTTAGAGATATCTGTGCTTTTCTTGGAATAAATGACTTTATTAAATAGAATATTTTTCTTAACACAAGACTAACTATCCAATATGGCGGTAAGTAATATTTCCAATAAACTTTAATAACGACTTTGGGGAATTCCTAAATACAAAATTGTGGTATCCCGTTTCTTTCGGAGATTTTAGTGAAAAATTATCATTACACTCAAACCTTTTTCTCTTTAAATTGTATCTATAGTAAGGTAAAGACTGCTCGCTGGCTCCCCATCCCAACTTAAATCTGCGTAAACTTTCACTCTCTTCAGTCGTTCTACCGAAGCAAAATTCTTCATAACCTAATTCTGAATAATGGCGAATAGCTTCCCAAAACAATAGATCGTTAGCTCTCAAATTTTGAAATCTATAGTCAGATGCGCCAAATTTATAGAGTACTTTTTTACCAAAGGTCAAAAAAACACAGCTGGCAATTACTTTACCCTTGTAAATAGATTCTGCTACTTCACAATATCCTTTCGACATAAGAATTTCATGTATGTTCTTAAAAAAAAGAAATGGCTGCGGGGGCAAGCCATGCCTTTTCCTTGTTAAAATATTCAGGTTATAAAAATCATTGATACTTCTTGCATTTTTCGAGAAATCGATTTTAATATGTTCTTTACTTGCTTTTTTAATATTTCGTTTATTTGAACTTCTTATATTGGTATAAATTCTTTCTTCACCTTGAGTTAAATCTATTTTATGTAAATATCCTCTGGAATATGGTAAACTGTTAAATAGATAATTACTCCCCCTCAATTCTATGTATTTATAGTTTCTCTCATAATACAAAGATTTCAGTAGATCCAGAACCTCATCAAATGTGAACTCTTGAATAAAAGGTTCACAATAATCAGAGAATGGCAAAGAAACAACGCGATTGCCAGTAATGATACTATTCACCTCCATCATTGGAATTAACAAATTAAATTTTGCATCGCCCGGTAAAATCATAAAGCAGGGTTTGTATCCATAAGTTTTATTAAGTAATTCACACCATTCTTTAGAGTGAAATATTGAATAATCAGCATTTTGCAAAACCAATTCATTCCAATTTGATATGAAGAGTGGATTCACGGATTTTATAGAAACTTTGTTATTCATAATCATCATATTCTGATTGTTCAGGGTTACCAAATCCTTTTCAACTTAAAGAAGAGATTACTTTTCCGGTGTTTAAATCCCCGTATTTGCTTCCGGGAAAGATAAAGTATATCCGACAAAATCGCTTTCAATCCATGGTAGTTCAACTTATATGCTGCTAATATTATACTATCTCTTGAAGTTGTTGTCCACCGCTTCGTCCATGGTTCATCTTTTCCAAGGAGATTGTAATGTATCAAATCATTTTGGGAGGCATATTTTATTGATTCTTCAAGCAACAGGTTGCCTGGGGAGCAATCTTGGTACCGCTCATCAAATCCAATATTCAATAACCAAAACGCCTTAGCGGATTCGACTCCATACTGCACAGCAACAGCTTTCCCGTCAATCATTAGAAATAACAAACGTAATACCCCATCTCTAAAAGCAGAAATGGCATAATTTTCAAAAAATTTTCTTCTGCTGTTATTAGAAAGTATGGCTGTTTGATTTTGCCCTTTCCAACCGGAAGCTTCTATGCGTAAAAATTCATTTAAATATTGCTGCAGGTCACCCTGTTCTGTATCGCTAACCGCTTTTAAGCTCAATGCACCATATTTTTGAGCTTTTTTTCTTGCCCTTTTCAGATCTTTTTGCAATGATTTTTTTATTGTATCGCCACCCAGATTCAAAAAAGGGTAAGGCATATGTACAACTTTTGTAATCCAACCCCTTTTCTTAAATTTCTCAATAATAGAAAATGACGATTCATAATCTGAGGGAATCCGAGATAATCTAACCGGGTGAACCGGTTCCTCACTAATAGCTTCAACCAACATATTCAAAGCACCTGGATCAGAACCAACAAACCAATTCGGTTCCTTTAACTCCTCTTCGCCTAAAAAACCCAACCGCCAGGGTTTTAATGGTTGCTCGGACCGCCTCAATACCATAGGAGCTATGGCAAGCAGTGTTCCATTCTTTCTCACTGTAAAGATGCGCAGAAAAGATTCATTTTCATTTGCTTTTGCTACCGATCTATGCCAACTGAAGCTCTGCCAGGGTTCCACACTGCCGGGAGGGGCTAGTTCATTCCACTCTGCAGCTAAATCGTCCATCATATCAAAATCTGTAATTATTTTAACAGTATAATGTGATTCCATAAAAACTTATTACCAATATTTCTTCAAAGTTACATTCTCTTGCAATTGTTAATACTTCATACATTGTTGATGATTCTAGCCAGTTTTG
>Ga0209536_100003635_pt1 | contig 24694 bp, 27 predicted proteins | sample DeeMarSeWOR28_12_FD_187461 | JGI IMG/M metagenome (GOLD analysis project Ga0209536, IMG submission 187461) | Marine sediment microbial communities from White Oak River estuary, North Carolina - WOR-2-8_12 (SPAdes) (version 2) | ecosystem: Environmental > Aquatic > Marine > Intertidal zone >...
CTGTTATCATGTCTAATCTTTTCTCAGCGGTCTCTGCGTTCTCCGCTTCTATAAAATCGAAAGCCAGTCCCTTTTCTGGCAGAATCGGGTTTCAGATGTTATAATAGGAACATGTTTTCCGATGAATGGTTATCTGAGGTTGGCTTATGAGAGATTTGACGAGAATTACATTCGATCCGGAAGTGATGGGAGGAAAGCCCTGTATCCGTGGGATGCGCGTGACGGTCGGTACGGTGGTTGGTATGTTGGCCTCTGGTCACAGCAGACAGACGGTTCTGGAGCAGTATCCCTACCTTGAGTCTGAAGACATCGACCAGGCCCTGGCCTATGCTGCCTGGCGTTCTGAGGAAATTGACATTCCCTTTCCCCAAGCCTCATGAAGATACTTGATCGACATGAATCTTCCACCCAAATGGGTAGACCTGCTGAGAAAGGCCGGTCATGAGGCGGTTCACTGGTCCGACGTTGGGCCCATGAACGCGCCTGACCGAGAGATCATGGCCTATGCAAAGGTCCACGAATTCGTAGTCTTTACCCATGATCTCGATTTTGGTGCCATTTTGGCTACCACAGAGGCGGCTGGCCCCAGTGTGGTTCAGTTGCGTACCCAGTATGTTCATCCGGATCATCTTGGAGCCCTGGCTATATCGGTATTCACATCATTTGAACACCACCTCGCGTCTGGTGTCTTAATTAGTGTAGATGAAGCCCATCATAGAGTTCGCATCTTGCCAATAGGCTAGTACGAATTCATGTTTGGTTTCCGATTGTTGAGTTTTGATTGGGCTACGTCCGCAGGGGAGGGGAAGGAGGGCTAAAAGAACGGTAGAATATCGAAGATCTCCACAGGACGCCTTACGGCGGAACAAGGCAGGACGAATGCTAAGGCCCCTAGAGAAACGGTGCTAATCAGCGTTGATCCTTCGGCTGTGCTCAGAGCCTGCCCTGAGCCTGCCGAAGGGACGGCGTCAGCGTTCAGCGGTTTCTTTTCATATGATCCGCCGTTATCCTGTAGTCCGAAAGAGCCACTTTTGGACGGCTTGTTATTCTCTTTGGGGCAGGATATAATCCTGGCGTGGTTTCTTGGTCAGAGCAGCTTATTGTCTTTTTGTTCTGGAAAGAGGCGATTCTATGGGACAAACAACAGATAAGGGCATAAGTCGGCGCAGTCTTCCTAGCGGTGGCGGCCGGGTAATCGCGTTTCCGGAGATTGTACCAGCTACTGCGCCCGGCACCGTGAGCAGGCGCGCGGCCAGTGAGCCGATGAACTGAAATGCCCGTTAATAGGAGATAGATTATATGGAACTCGAAGGCAAGGTGGCAGTCATAACCGGCGCCTCGAGCGGCATCGGTGACGGTGTCGCGCGAGAATTGGCTACAGCCGGCATGAGGCTGGTGCTCACGTCCAGGCGCAAAGAACTGCTCGACAAGCTCGCCGCACAGCTCGATACCGATACAGCCGTCGTAGCCGGTGACATTACCGACGAGTCGTTGCCGCAGAAGCTTATTGACACGGCGATCAAGACGTTCGGCTCGTGTGACGTCGTCTTCAACAACGCCGGCATAATGATTGTCGGCAGCGCCGAGGATATCGATCTCGAAGCGGTGTGCCGGATGGTGCGCATCAACGTGGAGGCGGTGTATCGCCTGGCTATTATCGCGATGCGGCATATGGTAAGCGCGGGCGGCGGCTATCTGATCAACACATCGAGCATCCTCGGCATGAAGGTGCGCCAGACAACCGGCGCTTACGCCGGCACCAAGTACGCCGTCGAGGCGCTGACCGAAGACTTGCGTATGCAGGCGGCCGGTACGGGTGTACGCGTCTGCGCGCTCGAGCCGGGACTTGTCGAGACGCACCTTCAGGACCACTTCCCGGTTCACCCCAAGGATATGCTCGACATCAAGGCCCTTGTTCAGCCGGCAGACATCGGCCGGGCCATCCGCTTTATGCTCGAACAACCTGACCACGTGGCCATCCCGCGCATTCTTGTGATGCCCACCGATCAGGGGATGTAGCAGTGCTCCGGCTTTTGTCACCACGCTAATGCAATTGCGGCCTGAAGCCGAGCCGCAACCGAAGCAGAGCATACCCGGGTAATCTTCGACAAGCCCGGGCCAGCGATTTTGTCGCCAACTTCAACGAGGCGCAGCAAGGCGACCGCGTCCGCCAGACCCGGCGGACCAGGATTTCGCAATGGGTGATTCTTGACTGTCTCTGGAGCTGCTTTCTATTTCTTCTTGTGTCTCTTTCGAGGGCGGGATTGGATGGCTTTGAGATATTTCTGGCTTTTTCTGAGCCCCAGCTGGAGCGCCTTGGTCTTGATCGAGCCTTCGGACCGATTGAATTGCCTGGCCAGCTCGTCGGTCGTCATGTCCGGATAGAGTTTTGCCAGCAGCTTCAGATCGTCCTCGGTCCAGTAGCGGTAGACGTCCGTCTTCATCCCCATATCATATGCTTTTTGCCTGACCGCGGTCAGAGGCCTGTTGAGCCGCTCGGCGATCATCTTAATGTTGCCCAGCGGATACAGTTTCTTCAGTAGCTTGATGTCATCCGGCGTCCATGACCACGGGCCTTTGATCAGCTTATTTTCTGCTTCTTTTGCCATTACAAAACCTCAATCATTAGCCAGCTTCCAAGCTCGTGCAAAATAAAGGTCAGCCTGGCCGTAAAGTTCCCAACGCAACTACACCTCCTCCTGATTTAGCCATATCACACGATAGCGGTAATTATGGGCAATTGCTGTTTGGCTGTCAAGTACATTTGCAGGATTCTTCACAGACGTTCACGCCGGTGCTAGCGCGAGATTCCCGAGCCGGGACGTCTCGAACTTGAACGTCAGCTTGACCGCGCAGGTTCGAACATTATCGAACCTAAGACGGCCGCCTATTTGTTTTTTCTTCTGCAAATCGTCCCTTATCGGCTGGATTTCCGCATCTTGGGAAAAAATCATATTCTTCTAATTTAGTAGTCTACATTTGGCCTTTGGCAAACGCTATATACTATAGAAGAGCGGAATTTTTCGGGTTTTCAGCCGCCGCAATGGACGATTCGGTGCTTGTAGCGTTTGTAAGGAGTTGTACATGCTGCAATATGAACAGACTCAAGAGAGCCTCATGAAACTGATCTGGCTGGCCATCGAGCCGGACATTCAGGATCTTGTTGACCGCGAACTGCAGGTCTTTAGCAAGATCCCGGAGTATCACCAGCAGGCCTCGGAGCTGATTCGCCTGCGAGGCCAACGCCGGGCCACCAGCGACAGAACGTCCAAGAACTGACAGGCTGAGATTGATTGGCGAGTTTCGATTGTCGATTGCCGATTTTTGGCTACCAAATCGTAAATCACTCATCGAACATGAATTGCTGGGACCATGCGAAGTTTTCACGCAAGTTCCCACCGTCATCCCGGCTCCAGGTGTTCACCCGGCAGAGTTGCGGCAGCCGAGCCCTGGCTGCTAGCTCCGGCTCAAATCGCGGCAGCCCCCGGCGGCCCGCAGCCTCCCGAGTAATTTGTCCAATTGAGTTTCCATGTCCAGACTCTGTCTTATACTGGAAAATACGATACGCATGGAGAATAGTCTGGCTTGACACTGTGAACCTTTGTTAGAGTTGAACTCTTGCATGAGCTTTGTCAAGGCTTGGAATCAGGAGTTTTCCTGCGATGATCATGGCGGCCGAGCAAGCGCATCGGACCGATATTTGAGACAAAGGTGGAGAAATGAGCGACATAGGCGATCGATTTCAACAGCAAACTAAATATGATCCGGGGAAAATGCCGGGGCACCAACTCAACTGGGAAACCAAACCCCAATTGTATAAGGAGTATGCCGAGGCGACGAAGATCGAGCTTCCATCGTTTCAGCCCGCTGAGGAGATGAGTCTGGACCAGACGCTCAAACAGAGAAAGAGCGTTCGCGATTTCCAGGACAAGCCGATCAGCAAAGGCCAACTCGCATATCTGCTCTGGGCCTCCACCGGCATTCAGCGTCTCGAGGGCGGATACGAGTTTCGCACGGCCCCGTCAGCCGGGGCTTTGTACCCTATAGAAACCTATCTGGTGGTCAATAATGTAAAGGCAGTCGAGGCCGGCATCTACCATTACTCTATCCGGTCTCATCAGCTCGAACAGTTGAGACGGGGAGACTTTAGTCGACAGATCGCCGCAGCGGCTTTGGGCCAGACAATGTGTGCGACCGCCTCGGTGGTCTTTGTATGGTCGGCCGTATTTGAACGCTGCAAATGGAAGTACGGCCAGAGGGCCTACAGGTACATCTACCTCGACGCCGGCCATATCGCCGAGAACCTCGCTCTGGCGGCTGTGAGTCTAAACCGCGGCAGCTGCGAGATTGGGGCCCTGTACGACGAAGAGGCAAACGCGGTCGTTGGCGTCGACGGAATCGATGAGAGCGTCATCTGCATGGCCGTGGTCGGAACCCCGGCGTGACGACATGCTCAGCCCAGGGAGCAGTTTTTGTATGCGTGAGATGGATGAGGTTTTCAGAGCTTTGGGCAGATCGAGGTTTCGAAGCCGGTTTCAACTCTCCGGCAAAGAGGCGGACTACCTGAGGCAAAAAGGACTGGAGACGATCATCGAGCATGCCCGTGATCTTGTCACTAAACGATTGGCCGACGCTTACCCGGCCAACGACGGGCGCCAGACGCCTATGAGGAACCATCCTGTCTTTGTCGCTCAGCACGCCACCGGCACGTGCTGTCGCAAATGCCTGGAAAAATGGCATCACATTCCCAGGGGCAGACCGCTCACGGAGACGGATATCAGCTACGTGATCGAGGTCTTAACGCGCTGGCTTCTCGCCCAGAAAGTTGCACCACCGGCATCCGGCCAGGAGGGCCTTTGCTGAACATTGTCCGAAAAAAACCTTGCATTTGGCTGCCGATCACTTACACTTCAGGCATCAAGAGTGACGATCAAATGTAGCTCAAGGAAGACTTTGGGGACTCAGAGGTCAAGGACGATATGTCGGCAAGAAATCCAAAAGTGGTAGTAATTGGCGGCACGTATGTTGACATGGCGATACGTTGCGGCCAGATCCCGGCGCCTGGCCAGAGCGTCACTGGCTCAGCTCTCTCCTACACCCCCACCGGTCCGGGGCCGAACCAGGCCGTCGAGGCTGCTCTGTGCGGCTGCGAGGTCCAACTCATCAGTAAGGTCGGCGGCGATCCATTCGCGCAGATGGTCAGAGAGAGTCTGGCCGGGTTTAACGTCAATACCGAGCACGTCTCAACCGCGGAGGCCAAGAACACCGGCGTGCTTGTTACGCTGGTCAACGCAGAGGGCGAAAATGCCGGCTGTTTCTGCGCCGGCGCCAACAGCGCCCTGCAGCCTCTGGACATAAGCGCCGCCGAACACGTTATCTCAGAAGCCGATGTCTGTTTGATACACGGGCGATTGCCAGGGGAAGCAATCGTCAGTGCTCTTCGATGTGCCGAGTTGTACGGCGTAAAAGTCATCCTCAACCCGGCAAAACCGCTGGAGCAGCCGAGTCAAGAATCTTGCGATCTTCCCGTCGATTATTTTTCGGCCGATCTTCTGATCCCGAATCTGTACGAGGCCGCCGATATAACCGAGCAATCCGGGGCCAACATTCGGACCGCCAAGCTTATCGGCTCAGATCTGGTCGCTCGTGGAGTGAACTATGTGGTCATAACGATGGGCAAGCGCGGGTGCATGGTCGTGGACAGAAACAACGCCGACCATGTGCCGGCTTTCGAAATCGAGCCAGTGGACAACACGGGAAGGGGCGACGCCTTCGCGGGGGCATTGGCGGCCTATTACGCAGTCAAGCGCGATGTCAAAGGGGCGGTCCAGTTCGCCTCGGCGGCGGGGGCCCTGGCCTGCACAAAGTTCGGTTCGATCGAGGCGCTGCCGACAAAGGCCGACATAATCGAACTGCTGCAAAAAGCGACTGCCGAATAGCTCAAGAAGCCTAACGAGCGGAATAACGCATGCCGTTCTCGGGCCGTGGCTTTACCAACAGATACTGGGGGCTTTGCAATGCGCGCAGCTTCAGGTTCGCGGTTTTCCAGTTGATGACGACTTTGCCGCCGTATATGCCCACAAGAGTCACTTCGGTCGGCTCGATCGGCAAGGTCACTGTGTGCTTTTCGGCCGTAGTCCAGAAGGCTATCGCTTCTCTGTCGCCCTTGGTCAGCCTGAAGGCAAAGTCGTTTTCATTGCCGAGATCGAGTCGCTTATCGAGAGAGTAGCCGCCGAGGGTCGAGGCCAGGACTTTGGCCGCAAGATAAGCCGCCTTGGGATTGCAGTCATGCCTGACCGTTCCGAACTGATGTTCCCTTTCGTTGGGGTCGGTGCCATCGTCTTTCCAATCGTACCATATACTGATCTCGATACCCTGATGAAGGTTGGTCAGGAACATTCGTGCAAGATACTCTGCCTGCTGCTGCTCGGTAAGGCGCGTCTGATCCCAATTCAGATTCGAGTATCCCCACTCGCCTGATATTATGGGTACCTGCTTGCCCTGTGGCGCATAACGCCCAACAAGGCGGCGAAGCTCGGCGTAGTCGGCGACAACCGTCTCCGGAGGTTGTGACCGGTAGGGATGGACGCTTAGAACGTCAATCCACTCCAACAGCCCTCTCTGGAAACAATCCTCAAGCCATTCTAACGGGATTTGCGATGTGGCCCCGGCGACAACCAGACCTTCGGGATCGGCTTTCTTTATGCGAGGAGCGGTAACTTCAACAAGCTTGCAGTAATCTTCGGCGCTGGGCTGAGAATCCCAGAAGTGCTTTATGTTCGGCTCATTCCATATTTCCCACAGGATGCCCCTGCGGGCATAGCGTTCGGCGGCAGCTTCGGCAAAGTGCGCGAAGGCCTCGCGCCCGGCCTGCGTGCGAACAGACCTGCCCTTTTCGTACAGGGTATTGCCGTAGTCAAGAATATACAGAATGCGTATGCCCCTTTTGGAGCACCCCTCGGTCAGGCTGTCGTAGCCGAGTTTCTCGAACTCATAGATGCCCTTCTCCGTCTCAATCACGGCCCACGTCATGTCCATTCTGATCAACTTGAATCCCGCCTCGGCGATCATGTCCAGATCGTGCGGCTGACCCCTGAAATGTACGTTAACACCAAAGCCGTTGGGCAAGGCAGGACCGGGCAGTAATCCCGCGGTTGCAGGGACATCGGCGGTGACACTCGGGCTCGGCAGTGCCATGGCAACTAAAACGAAAAGGATTCTGACACTCTTGTTCATCTTCTACCTTTCCTTCATTGTTTAGTCATCTCAACTCCTGCAGAGTACTGAAATGTCGACAAGGCGAGACTATAGGCCAATCACGGAGGATTGTCAAACAGGAAATTCTTTTCTGGCGAGCACAGGCAGCCATCTACAGGGATTCCAGGCCGCTGCAGGCGTCAAGTATCGCCGAGACAAGCCCGATCTTTGCCCAAAACATGCCGGCACTTAAGAGGCAAAACCAATACGATCTAAAATTCTCTTACTTCATGTCGTCGCAATACTTACGACAGACTGCCTACAATTCTGTAAATTGTCGCTTGAAACATGTAGACAGCTCCAATTGCAGAAGGCCGTATTAGGCGAGCAGGCCGGCGGGCGGCGGAAATTGATTTATTACTGAAGTTCTGGCAACTTGATGAATTCAGAATCCAAAAGCCGAAGCGGTCGCCAGCAATGCTTCCAATAGGAGGTATCTATCGGCCAGTTCGCAGGTGATGCAGAAACGCGCAACTTTGCGCGCGAACTAAGTCGCAGATCATAGGGTACAGGCGCGAAAAAAAGGGCCGTAAGCATCGTCATGCCTAGGGCCCAATTTGGTTCGCATAAAAGTGTGTTTAAAGTAAGAGTTTCGTTCTTTATAAGCGTCAGCCAAACCAGGGCGGTGGTCTGATCTGCGCAGGAGAATGTGGCTGTCTCTGCAGGCCGCGATGCTGGCGAGGTTGCGTCACGGGTACGGACGCCAACTCGTTCTTGATCCAGCAAGCCGAGACGGCCAGAATCAACCACAGCAATTCGATTGCGTATCTACATATTACCATATTGTCGCCCCCAAAAATTCATTTATCTTAATGCTGTCGGCCTGAGTCTGGTTTTTTCGTTAGTCAAATTGCGGCCCTCTCGCAAGAGCTGTCAATGCCCGCCAGTCAGCCGCAAAGCCCGATACCAGCATGAAAAATAAGACATGCTCGACTGGATTTGCGCCGGAGCTTTGAGCACACTTTGAATCCCCGCGCTCTTGATACTAACAGGAAGTTTTTTTGGGGACGTGCCTCGGCCCGCATAGATCTTGCCGCATCGTTTGAGGAGGAGAAATGTCCGTGAAAAGCTACCGCCCTACGTCCTTGCCGGAGATTATCTTGTTCTCTCGAGCAGGGCCGTGGCTAATTGCCGCAGCGTGTCGGCCTTGGCGCCGAACGGCTCCAGGGCATCGGTCGCGGCGCAGGTCAGTTTGTGGCGAATTTCCTTAGCCCGGTCCATCCCGACAACCGCAGGATATGTGCACTTGGCAGCTTGAAGATCCTTTCCTGCGGTCTTGCCCAGATGCTCGCTCGACGCGGTCTCGTCGAGAATGTCGTCGGCTATCTGGAAAGCCAGGCCGATGTTCAAACCATACTCGCACAGACTGTCGAGTTGCTTGGCCGACGCCTGGCCGCAGATAGCTCCCATCGCAGCGGCGCACCGGAACATCTTTGCCGTCTTGTTGACGTGAATATACTGCAGCGTCTCTTCCGTGCCGGCAGTCTGCTCGGCCTTGAGGTCCGCCATTTGACCTGCGATCATGCCGTCTGCGCCGGCGTCCTTGGCCAGCTGGCCGATAAGCTTGACCGCGGTGGCCGGCTTGTCGATCCGAGTGGCCAGGATTTCGAACGCCAGCGTCAAGAGAGCATCGCCGGTGAGAATAGCCGTCGCTTCATCGAAGGCCTTGTGACACGTGGGCAGACCCCGCCGCATATCGTCGTCATCCATCGCCGGCAGATCGTCGTGGACGAGCGAATACGTGTGCACCATTTCTATCGCCATCGAGGCAATCTCAGCGTCGCGGTTGGCCCGGCCGCTTACAAGCTCGCAGCACCAGATCACGAGCGCCGAGCGCACATGTTTGCCCGGTGCGCCGAGTGTGTACTTGAGCGCCGCCTTCAAGTCGCTATTCGTCTGCTGATCGGCCAGGAGTCTTTCGAGAGCATCGCTCACCGACCGCGATTGTCTGCGCAGCCGGGTGCTGAAGTCCATTGTTGAACTACGATTTGCCATAGTCACCGTTACATTGTTGCTATTGACAACCGATTGTCCATTTCCGATTATTGCAGCATGATAAACGACGAGCGTCAGGCAGTAAACGGAAAAATGGTCCTGATTCTAGGCGTCACCGCCTCCGGCAAAGGGCGGCTGGGCTTCGAGCTGGCCCGGAGCCTCGGCGCCGAGATCATCAGCGTCGACTCGATGAAAGTCTATCGCCGGATGGATATCGGCACCGCAAAGCCGCCAAGAGAGGCTCGCGATCGCGTGAAATATCATTTGGTCGACATGGTTGAGCCGAGCGACTCTTTCAGCGTCGCAGCCTTCTTCGAGGCCGCCTCGGATGCTATAGAGCAGATAAAGAGCTCCAAGAAGAACGTTGTTGCCATCGGCGGAACCGCTCTGTATATAAAGGCACTACTCTACGGCCTTTTCGAAGGCGCAGGGAGCGACGAGCAGTTGCGCGATGAGCTGCGAGCACGGGCCGAGACTGAGGGCCTGACCGCACTGCATCGCGAGCTGACGACGGTCGACGCGATCGCTGCCGAGCGCATCGATCCCAATGACGCCAGGCGAATCGTCCGTGCGCTGGAGGTTTACAGAATCACGGGAAAGCCCATATCGAGCTTCCAGAAGCAATGGGAAAAACGGCAGATGAAACATGACTGGACGATAATAGGTCTGCGCAGAGAAAAAGCCGACGCCAGTTCTCTGATAAACAGGCGAGTGAAGAAGATGATTAACGCCGGCCTGGTGGACGAGGTCGAATCCCTGCTTGACGAGGACAGACCCCTGAGCCGACAGGCCCGATGCGCTATTGGCTACGCTGAGATAATAGACCATCTGAACGGAAAAACGAGCCTGGAAGAGGCAATCGAATTGATTAAGGTGCATACTCGCCAATTGGCCAAAAGCCAGCGCACCTGGTTCAAAACGTTCAGAGATGTCAACTGGATCGACATAGAACCGAACGAACCAGCAGAGAGGATCTTCGATCGAGCCGTGGAAGTTTTACGTGTTGAATAAGTACCGGATAAAACCTCCGGCCTGTATTTCCCGGTCGATTCATGCGACGGTAAAGCACAACGCAGCCGTCTGATATGATTGAGCATAAAGTGAATGACGATGTCGGCATTTCTTCATTGGCGCCGGATTTCTCAAGTAGTCCGTGAACGATTGCCTGTGAGTTGATAGTATTTTGAAAGAAATCACAGAATAAACACATAATCGTAACAAGATGGTAACATCCTCTCGGTACAAATACTCCGGTCGAAACAACTGATTTTAGGTGATCCAATAAAAGGAGCATGACTATGAGCAAGAAGCAAACGACGGTAGCAGCATTTCTGACGCTCGGCTTACTAGTGGCCGGCTGCGCGCAGGTCACGACCCATGTAAGGCAAGAAGATGGCACGTATCGCAAATCAAAGCGTTGGATTTTCCGCTCCGACTTGCCGGGCCGATCCTTCAAAAGCGAAGGGAATGACATGGTCGCGACCGAATTTCATGATGTGACATATGCATTTCCACAAGGCAAGGGAAGTTTTTCAAAGAACTTCGACGAGCTAAGCTTTCAAGGTCGCCAGGTCAAATGCAGCGTCGTCGGGCGAGAACTCTCGGTCAACGGGTCGAAGTTCACAGGATTCGAAAAAGGCGACCGCGTTCGCATAACCAGCGACGGCAAGGTTTTCGTGAACGACATCGAGCACGAGCCACTTGGCGATAGCTGACAGACTGACAGCAGGCAACAGAGTCGGCAAGAATACGTGATTATCCGACTGGCATAACCAGCTTGCCGTGTCGTTGCCTACAGGGTATCATCAAGCGATGGATGAACAGATCAACGTAGAAAGGCATACGACTGCAAAGTCACTCGTTCTGCATCTGCTGCCAGGGCTGCTTATTCTGGTCTTCTACATCGTCGGCGCCAGATTCTCAGGAAGACTTGGCCTGCCTACACTGTTCTTTCTGTACCTCGCCACCGTTCTCGTGATGATTCCTTTCGAGCTGGGCTACATGCTTTTTCTGGGCAAGAGGGAAACAGGCAGATTCTCACTCAAAGGAATTGTCCTGTATCGTGAAGCGACACCCTGGTGGCAGTATCTGGTTCTCATTCTGCCGATGCTCGTCTGGGCTTTTGTCTTGCTGAGCTATATATCCGGCCCGCTTGACCGCTTCGTATTTAGGAGTTTCTTTCAGTGGCTTCCAAGATGGTTCCGACTGAATCCAGGAGATGCGGATGGCTATGCCAAGGCGACTCTGTTGATTCTATGGGGCTTTTACTTAATCGCAAACATTTCCGGCGCCCTGGTCGAGGAATTGTACTTTCGAGGCTTTCTGCTGCCACGCATCTCGCATCTCGGTTTTTGGGCACCCCTGATGAACGCGGTGCTATTCTCGGCATATCATTTCTTCACGCCGTCGGAAAACATCAGCCGAATCCTGGCTCTGTTGCCCATGGTCTACGTGGTCTGGTGGAAACGGAATATCAAGATTGGCATTATACTGCACTGCGGCGGCAATGCAGTCGGAATGTTCATATTGTTGCAACAGCTGCTGAGTTAGCAGGACTCAAGCTGTCTGAAGTTCTCGCTGGGCTCGCAGGACTGTGGCGGCGTCGCCGAGAACGAGCTGCCTGATCAAACTGGACGGCACCAGAGTGATCCCCATGTTGAAGACCTTCTCTTCCACCATCGCAGCGATCAATCGGGCGGTCTGCCGGCAGAGTTTGTGCGTCACTATCAGGTCCTGGACTATTCTGGACTTATCCCACCGTGATCGCCGGCCAGTGTCACCGGCCCCGGCAAGATACTCGGCATCGGTCAGCTCCTGAATGTCGGCTCTAACGACCTCTATTCTGGAACGCCTGAGCTTGCGCTCGAAATGACGCTCACTCAGCGCTACTGCGGCCTTTTCGTAGCCGGTCGCCGAGAGAACCGCCTTGATAACGGAAAGGATCTCGCTGCTGCTAACGGTGCGCTGATCCTGCTGGTGATAGAGGTAGTATGTCACCACCTCTGCGAAATGCTCTGCGATTTCTATGTTTGGCTGGTCGACCTCGCCGAGAGCGTTATTAACAGAGCCCATGACTTTTGTGTGCATGTATTCTTCCACACTGCCATCGGCCTTTATCACCTTCAGTTGTGTCCGTATCACCTGTCTCTTGCCTCCCTGCAAAATTTGGCCAATACATTCCTGTCTTTTAGTCTCTTTACGTGTCGAAGAGCATCGGCTGGACGCGCGACTCAGTCTCGGCGATCGCCCTACTGACTTCCTCTATCAATTCACCGGCGTCCCTGAAGTCACGATAGACACTTGCAAAACGAATATACGCCACTTTGTCCACCCTGCGCAGTTGTTTCATCACGCTTTCACCTACAAAAGCGGACGGGACTTCCTTGTCAAAGTTCCTGAAAATACTTTCTTCGGCCCTGTCGGCTATTCTTTGAATCTGCTCGGCCGAGACCGCCCTTTTGTAACAAGCCTTCTGTAAACCACCAATTATCTTGCTCTTGCTGTAGGGCACCCGTGAGTTATCCTTTTTCACCACGTAAAGCTTGAGATTGTCACCGATTCTCTCGTAGGTCGTAAAGCGCCTCTTGCACACCAGGCACTGCCTCCGTCGCCTGATCGCTCTGCCGCCATCGCTCGAACGCGAGTCAATAACTTTATCCCGGTCTTCCTTACAGAAGGGACATTCCATTGCTTCTCTCGCATCTCGTTATGCCTGTCGAGATACACCCTTTCGCCCAACGCTTCGCTACCCGGAACCCTTGACCGAACCCACTGTCCTGCCTCAAGTAATCCGCTCCTCGAAGCCTGCCAAGCGAGCACTACATATAGAACTGCAGGTATTATAGCGTCAAGATGTGGTATGTCAAAATAAAAAATCAGGTATTTTATCTCTGACAGTTTTTTTTCTTGGGCAACGGATTGGGCCATTGTCCAACGAGGCCGCCGCTGGATCCTGCGACAAACACTGAGCCAAGATCCAAGAATGCCCACCAGCAGTTACAAGAAGATTCGCTCCACCGAAGAGGTTCTGCCGGACCAAATCCACAGAGAATGCTTGACTGTGCCGCCAGAAAATCTTGCAGCCAATAGAGTATCATATGCCAAGTCCACGGCCACACGGAACTTATTCGAGGAAAGCGGGCGTTCTTGTAAGGCTCTTAGAAAAGCGAGGCGGCTCAGCAATGGATGCGCAGCGGTGAGCCATGCGGACTTTCGCGGTGTCTATCTCACGCGTGCCAAATAAAAAAAGCCTCTGCGCGGAGAACGCAGAGGCCAACTCGGAAAGAAACTTATACAACCCCCCTCAGGTCTGGTACTAATGCTTTCACGTCCTGCGAAAGCTTCGTTTCTAGTCCGCTTGTTCTTGACAGGTGCTCTATTTGTTACGTTTAAAGTCTAACATGAAAACCCTGAAGAGCCAAATCGAGATGCGCACTTTTTCTGCCTTTCTGGCGCACGCCGATAAAACCAACATTCTGTCAAAACGCGGGGCTAACCCGAATTCCTCCCAGCCCTCCCCCACTGCAATCTGATCAAACCTCTTCGATTTTGGCCTTGTCTCGCAGGCTGTCCACAAAGTCGTCGATCGCTTTTTCTCGCATCTGCTCTTGGAGTGTCTCGGTAATCCTGTCTTCAACATCTTCAAGACCGGCGATGCCCTCCGGCTCCCTCGCATATACTTTCGCGATGTGAAAGCCGAACCGAGTTCGGAATATGTCACTGCTCTGGCCTGTGCCAAGATTGAAGACGACGTCCTCGAATTCCTCCACCATCTGGCCCTTCATAATGAAGCCCAGGTCGCCGCCGTTGTCGGCACAGTCGGTGTACTTGTCAACGACCATTTCAAAAGCCGCACCGCCGGCCAGCTCTTTATGCGCCTCACTTATCGCCCTGTAAGCGCTTTCTTCGTCGGTCTGCCAGTTGACGTGCTTGACGATGTGAGCGACCCTGATTCGCTCGGGCGTTCTGAACTGGTCCTTGTTCTGTTCGTAGTACTGCTTGATCGCGGCCTTTGAAGGCTTGGCCATTTTTTCGCAGACTTTATTGAGTGTTTGCTCGACCCTCATCTGTGTCTCGATGTCCTGCTTTATCTTCTCGTCGTCCTCGGCGTTGAGGTCCTTGTAAAGCTGCTTCGGATCGTCGTACTGTTCCTTGAGCTTAGCCAGGGTCTCTTCGATCTTGCTGCCTGGTATTTCGTCGCCCTTGCTCCTCGCCTCCTGATTGATCAAGGCCCTCTCAATCACATTTTCTTTGGACCAATCGAGCAGTTGAGCCTCTCGCTCGGCGGGGTCCTGGTCCGCAAACACCCGTTCGTAATCCGGTCTGAGCCGCTCAACCTCGTGCTTTATTGCCGAGTCCTCGATCTTTTCACCGTTAACAACAAATGCCATGTTCAACACCTCGTATCTCAAAAATCTGATTATCGCTTCACACTCGGCGAAATAGTCACAACGTTCATCCTTTCGCTTTCGCGTACCAGTCGGGGTCCTCAGCCAGTTTCTCTCTGGCCTCGGTTGTCATCATCTCAAAGGCCGGGTGCGTGCTCTGCCACGACCGCTCGGCAAATGAGCTTTGGCGCATCTTCTCAATCTCGGGTGCGACCTCATTGAAGTAGCTGCCGTAGATATGCAGCGAATCGCTTACGTCGAGGTATCTTCCGACCTGTACGGGCTCGCCTATCTTGCCGGCAACCGCCTCGGCGATTACCTTCTGAAGATCGGTGAGAGCATAGACATTCATGAACCAGGCCTTGTAAAGGTCTCTGCTGCGCCAGTGCGTATTCATGTTGAGTGACAGCCCACCGGCTTCGTGCGGCACGAGCCGGCACCAAATGCGCTGCAGGCATGGCGGATCTTCCGTAGCGGGGTCGGCGGTCGGCATCCACGTTATCGCCTGGGCCCTTCGGCTGTGCCCGGCCTGCGAGAGGCAGTCGATGATATATTGAATCTGATCGACACTGACGAAGGGCCTCGGCGCATCGGCGCTGCGTATATCCTCGACCGGACAATATGAAAACAGCCGCTCGTGATATGTGTAGGTCCACTTGCCGCCGGCCGCGTCAATCCAATGGTCGTGTATTCCCTTTACCACTTCCTGGCGATACGACTCAAGCTCTTCGGGTCCTCCGGGGAAGTTCTTGTGAATCCGCGGTTCGCAAAACGGATCGGCGACGGCAACCATAACAGTGGCGTCCCTGCTCGGCGGATCGGAGGGCTTGTCGTACTCGGTTCTAACCGCCAGGCCATTGTCCCATACCGCCAGCACGGTTTTTTCCCATGCCTCCGGAATGCAATCGGCGGTTATCGAAATCGCAGGTATGTTGGCAACAGATGCTGTGGTGCTCATTCCATTAAGCTCCTCGACGATGTACGGTTAAGGTCCTCAATAATGAAAGGTTTCGTTCCAGGTCTGGGCTCGGCAAAGTTGCTCAAATCCAGTTCTTCGGCCGTGACTTTGTAGCGGTCCCGGTATCTCTGAGGCATTTCAATTATCATTACCTTGGCTCTGTATGCATACGTGCTTTCCGGCCATTTCCGGAGTATCTGCCGGCAGTTGTCCATCATGAGTTTGTACCCGACCTGAAGGCTACCCAGGCTGTAACCGGGCACAGCAACGTTCAAGAGCCGATCAGCCTCTATCCTGTCCATCTCGGAGAGCGGTTCGCAGTATGCTATTTTCGGCCTGGGCTGCTCGATGGGCCCAGGTGGCGGCGGAACAGGCGCAACCGCCGGACCTTCCTCTGCCGGAGGTTCCGATTCTGCCACAGGCTCTTGCTCCTGAGTTTCCAGCGGCTGAGGTTCGCTCAGGAACCGTTGCTTGTCTTCTTCGGCCCTGTCGTAGAAGGTTGGATCCGGCTCCTTCGGCTCTGAATCGCCGCCGGTTAAGGAACCTATCACAACAATCCCTACGACGACAGCAACTGCAAGGACCGCTATTTTCAGCCAAAACGTATTCATTATTCTCTTTGGCCCCGTCTGGCCTCGATTATTGATTCCCGAGGTATCGGGATCTTCGATATTGATTATTCACTGTTGACTATTTATAATCCATTTTAGCTTGTAGGCTGATCTTTTCAATAACAAATGACCTCACAACAAAGTATTCGCTTACAAATGTTCACTGGGCTTGTAGAGACAATTTGTACGGTCAAGTCGATTCGCCCGAGCGCCGGCTCAACGGTGCTGACGGTAGATTTGGGCGAACTGGCCGGCGAGAGCAAGATCGGCGACAGCGTCGCCATAAACGGCGCCTGCCTGACTGCTGCCAGGATTGAAGGGCCGCTTGTGAGCTTCGATGTCAGTGCCGAAACGCTGGCCAAATCGACTTTGGGCGGACTCAGGCCTGCCTCTGAGGTCAACGTTGAGCGGGCAATGAAAGCAACCGATCGGTTCGGCGGCCACTTCGTGCAGGGCCATGTCGATGGGGTGGCAACGATAGAGGCAATCGACAAACACGGCGATTTCGCAGACATCAGGTTCGCAGCAGCCGCCGAATTGCTAGATGCGATGGTGCCCAAGGGCTCGGTTGCCGTCGATGGAGTTTCCCTGACGATATCGGATATTGACCAAAATGGGTTCGGAATTTCCACAATACCCGAAACGCTCAGAAGAACCACGCTGGGTAAAGCAAGAGCGGGCGATTGCGTCAATATAGAAACTGATATAATTGTCAAGACGATAAAAAGGCACCTTGAAAACATTTTGCCAAAGGTCGAGCCACTGACAGCCGAAAGACTAAAGAAATTGGGCTTTTGAGCCTGAAATATGAACTGGCAGATACCGAACTTTCTCTGCGATAAATGTCGCCATGAAAAGCAACGGCAATAATTCGATAACCGAGCAGATGGTCATTGGCATAACGATGGGCGATGCCGCGGGCATCGGGCCGGAGGTAATTGTAAAGGCGCTGGCCGATCCCGACATCCGCAAGGCGGCGAAATTTATTGTCTTTGGCATGAACGAGCAGCTCTGTTATGTCGCCGATGCGGCGGAGATCGAGCCGTTCTGGGGCCGGCATCAGCACGAAAAGATAAGTCGCGAGTACCCGTACAAGGTGGTTGTGGCCGACTACGACGAATATTCGGTCCCGCCCTGGGTAAAGATTCCCAGCAAAATGGCCGGGGAGGCATCGATGAGGTTTTGTGTTGACGCCGTGGACGCCGCCCGGCGCGGTATAATAGATGCGGTGGTGACAGCGCCGATCAGCAAGAGCAGTTGGAAGCTGGCCGGCTCGCAGTGGCCCGGGCACACCGAGATGATCGCCGACCGCTGCAAATCCAAGCGAAAGGTGATGATGTTCGTCACCGGACCGTTGAAACTGGCGCTGGCGACGATTCATGAGCCGCTTTTCGAAGTCAGGCACAAGTTTACCATCGGCTGCGTCTTCGAGCCGATTGATCTGCTCAATGATGCCCTGAAGCAGTATTTTGACCTGGACAATCCCAGGATTGGCGTGGCCGCACTGAATCCTCACGCAGGCGAGAGCGGTCAATTCGGCGATGAGGAGCAGCGAATCATATCGCCGGCAATCATGCTGGCCCAAGAGCAGGGGATAAATTGCTGCGGCCCGTACAGCGCCGACACGCTGTTCCTTCGGGCCGTCCAGGGAGAATTCGACGGTGTGGTCGCAATGTATCACGACCAGGGCATGATACCGGTGAAGCTCATCGGCTTCGAGCAGGCGACAAACGTGACTATCGGCATACCGATCATAAGAACGTCACCGGCGCACGGGACGGCTTTCGATATCGCAGGCCAGAACATTGCCGATCCCGCCAGCATGAAATCTGCCATAAGAACTGCAATACAAATGGCAAAAGCCAAGAAGAATTTAGAAGTTAGAATTTAGAATTGAGATTGGAGGACGAGCCATAGTCAAAAACACTCGGATCTCCGGATGAGTCTCATCGGCCACGAATTCTACATTCTAAATTCTTAGTTCTTGATTCGAATGCAAACAAAGCAGCAAATCCGGCAGTTGCTATTATCGGCAGGCATTTCTCCCAACAAGCGGCTGGGCCAGCACTTTCTGATCGACCTGAATCTGATGCGCCTGCTGGTCGATTCGGCTGGCATTCAAGAAGACGACATAGTGCTCGAAGTCGGTTGCGCGACAGGCTCTCTGACAGAAGCTCTTGTCGCCAGAGCGGGCTGGACAATAGCCGTTGAGCTTGACCGCAACCTCGCCGAGATTGCACGAAAACAGCTCATCCGAGCCAGGAGCTTCGAGCTTGTCAACGCCGACATTCTCGAAAGCAAGCACTGCATCAATCCTGCTGTCGCTGGTGCACTGGCCCGGGCCCGCGAAAGATGCCGTGGGAGGGTCCTTTTGGTTGCCAATCTGCCCTACAACGTTGCCTCACCGGTAATGATGAATCTTCTCACGGGCCCGACGACAGTGGATCGAATGTATGTCACTGTACAGAAAGAAGTTGCAGATCGCATGGCCGCCCGTCCGGGCACCGGCGAGTATGGGATTCTGAGCATCCTTTTGCACGCCACCGGTGACGTTAGGACGATAAGAACCCTCAAACCGACCGTCTTCTGGCCCCAGCCCCAGGTTGACTCGGCGATGGCCGGATTCGTCCGCAACCAGGCCAAATGTGACCGGATTACAAACATGGGGCTACTGAGCGAAACCGTGCATCTGTTTATGGGCCACCGGCGCAAGACCCTCGCGGCCTGCTGCAAACTCGCCGGCGGCAGACTCGAACGCATCGACGACTGGACCGAGATATTCGAGCAATGCTGCATAGACCCGACCCAACGACCGGAGAGGCTCGGCGCCGACGATTATGTCGCCATGGCAGAATATGCTGCAAAATCTCAACTTTTTGATTGAAAGTGGCTCTGAGGTCCGGTATAATGCCGTAATCTGTGGTGTTGTGCTGGAAAAGCGTAATGGACATCAAGCAAACCGAACAGAAAGGCATCACGGCGCATCACCATAGAGATTGCGTGTAGGTGACTAATCACTGGATGGAAGAATGAGGAGTACTGATATGAGCAAGCGTAGAGCTTTCACCCTGATCGAGCTTTTGGTCGTGATTGCCATTATTGCGGTTCTGATGGCTATTCTTATGCCGGCGCTGCGAAGAGTGAAAGAGCAGGGCAAGATGATAAGCTGCATGGGAAATCTCAAGCAGTGGAACATGGTTGCAGCAATGCATACAGAGGAAAACGACGGCAGATTCTGGGATTCGGCGCCGGGCACCCCCGGTTACTGGTGGGTACGGTACTTGGAGGAGGAGTATAAGAGCTGGAGGAAGAACAAGATTTGGTTCTGTCCCTCGGGCACAAAACCAATCATCGACGAGTACGGCAACCAGGCGGCGACGTTCAACATCTATAACGCGTGGGGCATATTCACAGGCGGCCAGTTGAGCAGCGACGGCGTGTCCGGCAGCTTCGGTATCAACGGCTACTGCCTGATACCGGCAGGCCCTGGCGCTGCGACTACGTATGAGGGTGGGGTAGCCGTCGAAAACGGCTGGAAGACCGCCGGTGTGGCGGGCGCCAGCCAGGTGCCGTGGTTTACCGAGGCCCTGCGTTTTGACCTTTGGCCGCTGCCGACTCACGCACCCGCTGCGCAGGAATTCGCGGCCTGGTCGGGCAACAACATGGCTCGTACCTGCATCAATCGGCACCAGGGATTCCTCAACGCCGCCTTTATGGATTGGTCGGTAAGAAAAGTCGGCCTCAAAGAGCTGTGGACACTGAAGTGGCACAGAAAGTTTGACACATCGGGCCCCTGGACCAAGGCCGGCGGTGTCGATCCGAGCAGTTGGCCGGACTGGATCAGAAGTTTCAAAGACTATTAGAAAACGAGTTTTTGCAGCAAGAGATGCTTTTTCGGACACTGATGAGGAAAGGTGTTACTATGCACGCAAGGAAAGGGTTTACGCTTATCGAGCTTCTTGTAGTGATCGCCATCATCGCAATCCTGATGGCGATACTGATGCCGGCCATGAACCGTGTCAAGGAGCAGGGCAGGCGGTCGACCTGCCTGAGCAACCTCAAGCAGTTGACCCTTGGGTGGATCATGTACGCCGACGAGCACGACGATATGCTCGTCAATGGCGACACCGGCGAATACGGCATCCATCAGGACCAGACCCCCTGGGTTCTCGCCGATTGGCGGTCCGGGATGACCGAGCGCCAGAAGATCGACGCCATCCAGAATGGAGCCATGTGGCCGTACGTCAAAAATCTGAACCTTTACAAATGCCCGACCGTCACCAAGATTGTCCGCGGGGGAACTCAGGAGAACATCATGCGGACATACTCGGTGTCCGATGCCATGAACTGCAAGGATTGGCCCAGTATGAATGCCAAGATGATTAAGAAGAGGCTGGATATTCCCAATCCGGCCTACCGGATGGTCTTTGTCGACGACGGCGGCACGATAACCTCCGCCCTGGGCGGCTGGACAGTGGAAGTCACACAAGAGAGGTGGTGGGACCCGCCACCTGTAAGGCACGGCGATGGAACAACATTCTCCTTCGCCGACGGACACAGTGACTATCGCAAGTGGAAGGACCCTCGTACCATCGAGTTCGGCAAGCGGATACCGCCGACAGCGTTTTCTCCGCAACAGCCCGGCAACGAGGATATTCACTGGGCCGCTGTCTCTATGTGGGGCAAGGAAGCACAACACAACTAGCACTCTGACGCAGCGCGCGGCTATGCTCATCTCGTGTGTTCGCTGATCTGGATCGGCCCGGCCTTGGCTGGCCGCGTTCGGCTGATTCTTGGCAATCAGTTGCGGGACGCTGTTTTGATCAAAGAGGTGAGGTGCACATTATGTTCAGACGCAAGGGCTTCACGCTAATAGAGCTTCTAGTGGTGATCGCCATAATAGCGTTGCTGATGGCGATTTTGATGCCGGCTTTGCAGCGAGTGAGAAAGCAGGCCAGAGGCATTGTCTGCCAGGCGAACCTCAAACAGTGGGGCACCATCCTTGCCATGTATATAGACCAGAACAATGGCTACTTTCCGGAACGAAGGGGCGGCGGCACCGCGTACGGACGCTGGATGGACTCGCTGCGCGAATACTACATAAGCACCGAAGACATACGCTGTTGTCCCGTGGCCTCAAAGATTGCCAACCCAGACATGACGCAGGGAGTCGATTGGTGGGGCAGCACGCTGACAGCCTGGGGAAAGGTACCCGGCTGGGATGCAGGGGGGCAGCGTACAATAGGCTATTACGGCAGCTACGGCGTAAACGGATTCATCTATGTTCCGGTAGGAGGTGACGTCTACGGAAAGTCGGCCACGAGATTCTGGAGAACCGTCAACGTCAAGGGCGGCAGCGAGATACCGATGCTCCTCGACTGCTATTTCTGGTGCGGCTGGCCCGATGACGATGACACTCCACCGCAATACGACGGCCATCAAATGCGTCCTGACGCCGATGCAATGAACCGTTTCTGCCTGAACCGCCACAACGGTACGGTCAATGCCGTGTTCATGGATTTTCACGTCCAGCCGGTTGGCTTGAAGCAGTTGTGGACGCTCCGGTGGAGCAACGACTTTAGCCCGGTCAATCCCTGGACCAGAGCCGGCGGCGTTCGACCGGAAGACTGGCAAAACTGGGGCAACGGCTGGATGGCAAAGTTCAAAGACTATTAGGAACGATTGAGGACCCGTGACGAAACGACCCGGTTTTACGCTCATAGAGCTTCTGGTGGTAATCGCCATAATAGCGCTGTTGATGGCGATACTTATGCCGGCGCTCCAGCGAGTGAGAAAGCAGGCGAAAACCGTCATCTGTCAATCCAACCTCAAGCAATGGGGTTCAATCTTCGCGATGTACACAGAGGACAATAACGGCTTCTTTCCCAGGCGCACAAGCGGTTCAGGACGCTGGATAAATGTCCTGTACGATCTCTATTTTCGGGACGACAAGATACGCTGCTGCCCGATGGCTACAAAAATAAAGAATCCGGTCTACCCACCGGGCGGCAGCGGCACGCTTGGAGTGGGTGGCGACGCATCTACATCCTGGGGCAAGATCGGTGTGACGGGCTCACGACCGGCCGGAGAATTCGAGCCCGCTGGCACCTGGGGCAGCTATGGGATTAATCACTGGGTCTATGTGGCCGCCGAAGACCCTCTCTACGGCCAGGCCGCAAAGCACTACTGGGGCACTGTCAACGTCAGAGGCGGTGCTCACATACCGCTTTTCATGGACTGCTGGTTCTGGTGTGCCGGGCCGGAAAACGACGACACACCTCCCAGCTATGACGGCGAACGATTCGACCCCCATACCAATTCGATGAACCGCTTTTGCATAAACAGGCACCAACAAGGCATAAACGGTATATTCCTGGATTATTCGGCCAGAAAGGTTTGGCTCAAAGAACTCTGGCGGTTAAAATGGGCAAAGAATTTCAGCACAATGGCTCTCCTGCCCAACTGGGAGACTGAAGCGCCGTGGATGGCGAACTTCAAAGGGCCTTGAAGGCGGTCGCGCCGGATTCGAGGCAGATCGCCACGAGTGACGTAGTGAGATAATGTTGAAGGAGTCGGATCATGAGCAGGCGAAGCGGATTTACCTTGATAGAACTGCTGGTGGTAATTGCCATCATCGCAATACTGATGGCGATCATGATGCCCGCACTGGCAAGGGTGAAAGAGCAGGCCAGGGAGATAACGTGCCGGGCCAACCTGCGTCAATACGGCGTGGCGCAGGCGATGTACCTGGACGAGAATGACGACCGCTATCCGTCGGCCTGGAGGTCGTTGGTTGCCAATGAGTACCCCGTATCGGGGTACCAGCGGTATTGCCGCTGGCACGACCCGAGATATCCGGCGGACGGCCCATTTTGGCCCTACCTGAAAAACGAGAAGGTGCATCTATGCCCTTCGTTCAAGGTCCTTGCCAAGTCCGAGGGCACAAGACATCCCAGTCATGTCGCCTCCAATCCTGTTGTCCCTTACTACAGTTACAGCATGAACTCGTGGCTGGGCGCCAAGCAAGGGGACCCGGGTGGTTCCTCGGCAACAGACTCAACAGGACGCGGCGGTGTCTACACACGCTCGGAGATAAGCAGAAGCCACTCGGAGGTGTTTTTCTTCGCCGCCGAGAACATGTGGCAGAGACCGGGCAACAGCAATGTGCTCAACGATAATGCCCTGTGTCCCGATGGTCGCGACTGGTTCGGCACGCTTCACAGCACCGCCAGCGGAGACCTCAACAGCGGAATGGTCAACGTCGTGTTTGTCGATGCGCATGTCGAAGAGGTGCGCAGCGGTTTGGCTGGCGACGGCTCCAGAACGGAAGCAGAGTTCGGCCGATTCGAGAAGCACGGCTGGCCGCACAAGGAGCCGTTTAGATAATGAGACGGCAGATTTGAAGGAGTCTGATCTTGAAAAAGCCAAGGGCATTTACTCTCATAGAGTTGCTGGTGGTGATTGCGATCATCGCAATACTGATGGCCATCATGATGCCGGCGTTGCAGCGAGTCAAGGAGCAGGCCAGGGAGATAACCTGCCGGGCCAACCTCCGCCAGTACGGCGTGGCACAGGCCCTGTACCTCGACGACAATGAAGATCGCTACCCCAGTGCCTGGACATCGTTGGTCAAGACCGAGTCTCCCGTCTCCGGATACCAGCGTTTCTGCCGATGGCACGATCCCAGATACCCGGCCGACGGCCCATTCTGGCCCTATCTGAAAAAGGGCAAGGTCCATCTGTGCCCGTCGTTTGCCGTCGTCGCCAAATCCGAAGGCACAAGGCATCCGAGCCACGTCGCCTCCAATCCTGTTGTCCCTTACTACAGTTACAGCATGAATGCCTACTTGGGCTCGCGAACCGGAGCCAACGGGGGAGGCGTGCTAAAAGCTTCCGAGATAACCAGGAGCAAGGCGGAGGTGTTCTTCTTCGCCGCCGAGAACATGTGGCTCAGACCCGGTTGTAGCTGGGTGCTCAACGACAACGCCCTGTGTCCCGACGGTCGCGACTGGTTTGGTACCTTCCACAGCACCAATAGCGGAGATCTCAACAGCGGTACGATAAATGCCGTGTTTGCAGACGCGCACGTCCAGGAGGTCCGCTCGGCCCTGGGCAAGGATCCAGGCTATAGAGATGACATGGAATTCGGCCGATTCGAAAAGTACGGCTGGCCGTATAAGAAACCGCCTCAGTAGTTGCAGTCCATAGGGGCATCTGCCTACTTGACAGCCGGTCGCTTAGATGTTAAACTCATATACACGAGTGAAAAATGACGTAATTGCTTTATATCGAAGGAGTTTCATTATGAGAAAGCGAACAGGTTTTACACTGATCGAGCTTCTGGTGGTGATCGCCATTATCGCGATTCTGATGGCGATTCTGATGCCGGCACTGCATAGAGTCCGGGAGCAGGGCAGGCGGATCGTATGTGAGAGTAATCTCAAGACCCTGACGATGAGCTGGATCATCTACGCAGACGAGAACGA
>Ga0209536_100003638_pt1 | contig 24687 bp, 25 predicted proteins | sample DeeMarSeWOR28_12_FD_187461 | JGI IMG/M metagenome (GOLD analysis project Ga0209536, IMG submission 187461) | Marine sediment microbial communities from White Oak River estuary, North Carolina - WOR-2-8_12 (SPAdes) (version 2) | ecosystem: Environmental > Aquatic > Marine > Intertidal zone >...
TGTTCTACGTGATTCGAGGCTTTGCTGACAAGGTCACGGAGGACCTCTATCACGGGAAGAACTCGAAAGATGCTCGTCGGATTCCGAAATCAATTTGGAAGGTCGTTCAACGCAAGCTCGATCTGCTCAATCGCGCCGCCTCGCTCGGAGACCTTCGGGTTCCACCGAACAACCGACTGGAAAGGCTGCACGGGGACCTCGAGGGACTTCATTCGATCCGCGTCAACGACCAGTATCGGGTCGTATTCGCATTTCAAGATGGGGACGCGCATGAGGTCCAGGTCCTCGACTATCACTAGGAAGAAGCGATGATCCCAAAGCACCGACCCCCAACCTCTCCCGGCGAGATGCTGCTCGAAGAGTTTCTCGTGCCGATGAAAATGACGCAGCGCGCGCTAGCCGAAGAGCTCGGCCTGAGCGTCCAAAGCGTCAACTTGATCATCAAAGGCAAGAGGGGAATCACAGCAGAAACCGCGGTTCGTCTTTCGCGGGTGTTCAAGAACTCACCTCAGTTCTGGCTTGGTCTGCAAATGGACTGGGACCTCTGGCACGCCGAACGCGACCTCGCTGAGGTAGGGTGACGGCAGAGTTGCGACCAGTGCTTCTTAGTGGAGGCGGTGGGAATCGAACCCTACTGTCAGCGATACGCTAACCCTACGCGGGCACTTGGTTTTCCCGCGTATCGCTTTCGAAGGCATGCAACCCAACCTCTTACTCACGTACCCTGCAGTACCCTGAAACTCCCCCGCTTGCCCTGGGCTCTGGTCACTATTTGGTCACTCGGTCCGGCTCGAGAGTCAGGCCGGCGCGCAATTTCGTGCGTGCGTCGGAGCGGAGACGGGCCTTGAATACAATGCTAGAATGTAGCCTGTGAAAGATCAGCATATCCGGGAGTACGCTCAGAGAGATTGGGCGCGGGTAGCCGACTTCGATCGGGAGCATTGGGTGCTACGCTTTCGGACCGAGGGGCCGAGCGCCACCGTCGCGGCTAGTCACGCCCTATTCGAGCATGCTCGGAGTGCGCGAAGAGATTTTCCCGGCTCGCGCTACGCGACGGCCGACTTGAGCTTTCAGGTGCGACTGAAGCACCTCTTGGATCGGGCGGCGCATGCCTTCGCCGTTCGCTGAGGTCCTCAGCTCGCTCCGAGGCACGTTCGAGCCGCTCGAGTTGGACTGGTACGTCTTTGGCGCCCAGGCCGCGCTCGTCCATGGTGCGGTCAGAATGACGGCAGACGTCGACGTGACCGTTTTCCCGGACGAACTCACCATGGAAGCGCTGGTGGAAGCCCTCGAAGCGAACGGTTTCGAGCTGCGTGGGGTTGAGACTGACTTCGTCCGAGAGACCCGGGTTCTTCCGCTCGTCCATCTCGAAACGGGCATCAACGCCGACGTCGTGATCGGCGGCCCCGGCATTGAAGAGTCGTTTCGATCTCGAGCGGAGCTCGCAGACCTCGGCGGAACAGTCGTTCCTGTCGCGGCGGCAGAAGACGTCGTTGCGATGAAGATTCTAGGCGGACGCTCGAAGGATCGGGAGGATGTCGTCGCGATCATTGCGGCTCAGGGGCCGTCCCTGAACTACAATCGCATACGAGCAACACTCGAGCTCCTCGAGAAGGCACTCGATCGAAGCGATTTGGTCGTGGAGTTGGAGCGAGCGCGGGCCGACGCGACTCGCTAGAGACCGTGTGCATCAAGAGCGGTCGTTGGTGGAGGCGGTGGGAATCGAAAACCGCGGATTTCGGTGCGAATCAGGCAAGTACGGGAAATCACAGGAAACCGGATCCCGACGCACCGGAATCAAAACACGAGGAAAAGCACTTTCGGGAAACCGTTTTGCCAAGTGGCAAAATCGAAGCCGAGACGATGCAGGGAAGGGCGGACGTGGGAGAGACGCCCACCGCCGAGACCCTGGGCAGCTTGGCCCGCAAAGTTCTTTCGAGCTCGAGGCATGCCGAATCGCGTGAGCTGGCGCGCGCCGTATTGGAGCTCCTCGCACGTTGGAGGGGCTCGAAGTGAGGGCCCAATCAGGCGATCCCATAGAGGGACGGAAGCAGAAATCCCGCATCGTGTCCTTTCGCGTCGATGAAGACGACTTCGCACGCCTAGATGTCCTTGCTCGACACACGAGCTGTTCCCGTGGCGAAGTGCTCCGCCGGTGCCTCCAGGGTGCTCGCCTCAGAAGCACTATCGATGCACAAGCACTCAGCGAGGTTTCGCGCATTCACGCAAACCTCAATCGCCTCGGCGGTCTGCTCAAGCTCGCGCTTCGTGAGGGCGTGTCAGACCCCTCCAGTTACCATCGCCTGAACCTGGAGCTCATCGAATCGGCCGTGGACGTCCGCCGGGCGGTGAATCGCTTGGCGGGGCAACGGTGATCGTCCGGCACCAGCGCGAATCGACAGCGAACAAGGGTTTCCGTCATCTCGCGCGGTACATACGCGGGCGAGGCGCCAAGTCTCGAGCAACGTGGTTCCACGCGGCCAACCTTCCTGGCGTGATTGGGAGCGACGACCTCGAGCTGGCATGCGCGCTCGTCGAGGCGGTCCAAGCGCAGAACACGCGTGCGGGGAACCATCGAACGTATCACTTGGTCATCGCGCTTCATCCAGAGGATCGCAGCCGGGCCCCGAAGGAGCTCCGGCACATCGTAGAACATTTCGTGGATACTCTCGGCTTCTCCGAGCACCAGTACATTGCCGTTCGTCACAACGACAAGGACCACGAGCACATCCACGTCGCGGTCAACAAGATCCACCCCGAGAACTTTCGGATTCACTCGCCCGCTTGGGACCACCAGAAGCTATTCACCGGGGCCCGGGCCCTCGAGCGGGAGCTCGGCCTGAGGCCCCTTCGGTCAAGGACGCGCGAGCGCGAGAGGGTTCCGCAGCGAGCTGCAGACTGTGAAGCTCACCACGGAGTCGACAGCTTCGCACGCTGGGCCCGGGAAAATCTTCGGCCCGCTCTGCAGGCGACAGAGCTACGAAGCTGGGAGGATGTGCACGACGTGTGCAGCGGTCTTGGTGTCGTGATTCGGCCGCACGGCAACGGACTGGTCTTCGAGGATATGGATCGAGGCGTCCACGTGAAAGCCTCGTTCATAGCTCGCGACCTGAGCAAGCCTCGACTTTGCAGACAGCTTGGAGCTTTCCAGCCGGCGTTGGAGCAGCACGTGGAAGCCGCACGCTTTGCGCCTCATGAGTATTCGCCAATGCCGGCCCGGGCACCCCAGAGCGTGTGGAAGGAGTACGAGCAGAGCCTCTACGAAGCTCGCACACAGCGCCAGCAGTCATGGAAGAGCTATCGAGACGCTGCCTCTCGCGAGGGTGAACAACTCAGGCAGAAGTACCGCCTCCAACGAGGGGTCATCAACGCCCTACCCGTGTCAGCTCGCGATCGATGCCAGCTGCTGCGACAGCTTGCGCTCCGGAAGACCATGGAAGCCCGCGCCCTCAGACGAAAGCTCGCCGTCCAACGGTCGGCGATCCGAAAGACGTGGCATCCCGGCACCTGGCGCCACTTCATGGCCACCCGGGCCGTCGAGCGCGACGCCCGCGCGATTCGACCCGTGCAGCAACGACAGCGGGAACGCGGCCGTTCCAGCGACGAAAGGGAGTGGTGAGATTTAGGGCTATTACGACGAGAGTACCGCCGTATCGGTGCCGACTGGCTCATCAGCAAAGCCCGATTTACGGTTTGCTCGGCCGTGACCTACGGCTGGAAGGATGCCGCGGTTCGCGTGCTCCATGCAGGAGCTGGGCTCCCGGGCTGAGGGCCGCGGCGACGTGTTGATTGGGGGGCACATGTTGGCAAGGATACGGAGCACAGCATGAAGGTGAGCATCATCATTCCCGTCTACAACGAGGAGGAGAGCATTCCGGAGTTGTATGGGGAGCTCAAAACGGTGTTCGAGTCCGAACTGTGGGATGGCGAGGTCATCATGGTCGATGACGGCAGCACGGACGACAGTGCTTCGATCATCGCCGCAATCGCCAACGACGATCCACGCGTCAGGCTCGTCCGTTTCGCCCGCAATTTCGGACAGACGGCGGCCATTCTCGCGGGCATCGATCACGCGACCGGGGACGTACTGATTCCCATGGATGCGGACCTTCAGAACGACCCGAGCGACATTCCACGGCTGTTGGCCAAGATCGAAGAGGGTTACGACGTCGTCAGCGGTTGGCGCAAGAACCGCCAGGATCGTTTCTGGAGCCGCCGCCTGCCGTCGAAGCTCGCCAACAAGTTTATCAGCTGGTGGACCGACGTGTCTTTGAACGACTATGGCTGCACGCTGAAGGCGTATCGAGCCACGGCGCTGAAAGGCGAGCAGCTCTATGGGGAGATGCACCGCTTCATTCCCATCTACGCTTCTTGGCGTGGCGGCCGCATCACCGAGTTGGTCGTCAATCATCGCGCGCGTCGCTTCGGATCGAGCAAGTACGGCATCGGGCGCACCTTCAAAGTCTTGCTCGACTTGCTGACGGTGAAGTTTCTGAGCGGCTATTCCACCAAACCGGCTTACCTATTCGGCGGCATCGGCATTGCACTGCTCGGAATCGGGGTGGTGCTGGCTTCGATCTCCGTGCTCGAGTGGCTCATCTGGAACACGTGGCCGCACAAGATGACGGTCATGATGCTCGCCACGTTCTTCGTTACCAACGGTGTGGTTCTGCTGTGTATCGGCTTGCTTGCGGAGTTGGTCGTTCGCATCTATCACGGCCAAGGTCACCGCAAGACCTACGTGCTCGCCTCCGACCTGCGACCCGAGGAGGAGCCTTCGGTCAAGCCAGGCGTAGGGCCGTAGACGATGTGTGGGATCGCAGGAATTGTTTCGCCTTCGGCGGGGTCCTCGGATGCGCCGCCCGTCGTCCCGACGCCGATTCGGGCGATGACGGCAGCCATCGCGCATCGGGGCCCCGACGCCGATGGCTTTTACGAGCGCCCCGGCATCGCATTGGGACATCGACGCCTCAAGGTCATCGACCTCGGAGGCGGAGCGCAGCCCATGTCGAACCGTGAGCAAACCGTTTGGGTCACGTACAACGGAGAGATCTACAATCATCTCACATTGCGAGAAGAGCTCGAAGGACGGGGCTACCAGTTCGAGTCTCACTGCGACACCGAGGTGCTCGTCCACGGATACGACGCCTGGGGCGCGCCGGAGCTGCTCGAACGCATCGATGGCATGTTTGCCTTTGGCATTTGGGACGTTCGTGCGCGCCGAATGGTGCTCGCACGGGACCGCATGGGCCAAAAGCCTCTCTTCTACGCGTTTTTGTCGGATGGAACGCTCGTCTTTGCGTCCGAGGTCAAGAGCCTCTTGGCCCATCCTGGAGTGCAGCCCGTGGTCGACGAGACAGGCCTCGCAGCCTACCTGACCCTCGAGTATCTCCCTGGCGAGCTCTCGATCTTGGAAGGCGTTGTCAAGCTGCTTCCCGGCACCTGGCTGAGCTTCGAGGCAGGCTGCAGCGCCAAGCATCGCTACTGGGACATTCCATTCGTCGATATCCCCTCACCTCGGGACGCCGTCGAGCGATTCACCGAGCTCTTCGATCGAGCAGTGGCGCGGCGCTTGATGGCGGACGTGCCCCTCGGTGTGTTCCTTTCTGGCGGGATCGACTCGAGCTCCGTGGCCGCTTCGGTGGTTCGACAGCGGACCGCGGCCAACGTTAAGACGTTTTCCATCGGCTTTCGCGAGAAGAGCTACGACGAGTCCTCGATGGCGCGATTGGTCGCTACGCATCTCGGAACGGAGCACCACGAGCGCGTCTTCACCGCCGACGCGATGCGGGAAGTGCTTCCCCAAGTGGCGGCGATCCTGGACGAGCCCTTCGGGGATGCGAGCTTGCTGCCGACTTACCTCTTGAGCGCGTTCGCGAGGGAAGAGGTCACGGTCGCGCTCGGAGGCGACGGGAGCGACGAGCTTCTTCTCGGCTATCCGACCTTCTTCGCCGACTTCTTCGCGCGTGCCTTTTCCGCGCTGCCGCGGGTTGCGCGCCGGGGATTGAGGCGCTTCGGTCGTGCGTTGCCTGTCAGCACCGAGAACTTCAGCTTCGATTTCAAGGTGAACTCTTTTCTGAGGGCGGCGGATGCGCCGACGTCGTGGCGCCATCCTTTGTGGCTCGGGAGCGTCATGCCCGGCTCCGAAGACGACCCGCTTCATCCCGACCTACGAGCGAGACAGCCGACCGAGCGGGTGCTCGATTTCGTGGCGGAGCTCTACGAAACGCCGAAAAGCACGGCCCACCTTCAGCGACTTTCGTACCAGTACTGCCGCTCCTATCTCGCGGACGACATCCTGCACAAGGTGGATCGTGCAAGCATGGCGGTCTCGCTCGAGGCGCGCTCCCCCTTCCTCGATAGAGCGTTGGTAGAGTACGTCGCGAGCCTGCCACCGGAGCTCAAGCTTCGGCCCCCCAACGATGGAAAGGCGATCTTGAAGCAAGCCATGCGCGATCGATTGCCGTCGGAGGTGATCGATCGTCCCAAGAAAGGATTCGGGATTCCGGTCGCAGCTTGGTTGCAGGGTCCGTTGGATCCGCTGGTCGACGACCTTCTTTCTCCAAGCCGCCTTTCCGAGGCAGGCTATCTCGATGCAGGCCGCGTCCGTCGCCTGGTTGACGAGCACCGGCGAAATGAACGAAACCACCGAAAGATCCTCTGGACGCTCCTGAGCTTCGAGCTCTGGCGAAACGCTCGAGGCATTCCTGCGCGCTGATTCGGGACGGATCCACCATGTACAACTACGACGAGAAATTTTTCCAATACACTAACCAAATCTCGGCGCGATCGGCGGACGTGATCGTCCCGCTGTTGTATCGGGCGCTCGAACCTGCCAGCGTGCTCGATCTCGGATGCGGGTGCGGTGTTTGGCTCGCTCGATGGAGCCGGTCGGGCGTGGAAGAGATCGTCGGCATCGATGGCGACTACGTTCGACGCGAGGACCTCGCGATATCGCCCGCATCATTCCTCTCCCGTGACCTCGCGGAGTCGGTCGATCTGGCTCGAAGGTTCGATCTTGCACAGAGCCTCGAGGTTGCCGAGCATCTTCCCGAATCCCGCGCACGAAGCTTCGTCTCCGATCTATGTCGTCATTCGGACGTGGTATTTTTCAGTGCCGCTCCACCAGGGCAGGGCGGGGAGAATCACATCAACGAACAACCCTACGAATATTGGCAGAGGCTCTTCGGAGAGCAGGGCTACGAGGCGTACGACTTCGTGCGCCCTCGCGTGCTTCATCGCAACGAGGTCACGCCCTGGCATCGCTACAACCCGGTCTTGTACGTTCGTGAGGGCAAGGCGCTTCCCCATGAGATCCTGAAGACGCGCATCCCGCGCGGCAACCCCGTTCCCGATCTGTCGCCGCCGCTCTACCGCGCCCGAAAGGCCGTGGTTCGACAGCTGCCTCATTGGGGGACGCGTGCCCTGGCGAATGCACGCAAGCGATTGGCGCGCTAGGCGGCTTTGAAAAGTTCCCATGGCCCCGAGCGTCCGAGGAAAGTGACCGGAGCGCCCAAGCTCGTCAAGAAAGGCGACGGGTCTTTTCCGAAGTCGCGAACCACGAAATAGTCGTAGGTATCGCCCCCGTGCTCCTTCCAGCTCAGCAGCCGTGGGTTCCAGACGAACAAGGGCGGGATGCCTGGCTCCGCCTCGGGACGATGCCGAAACGGGAGCGGGAAATTGGGGCGAACGAAAAGTCGATCACGCCGCCCTTTTTCGCCTGATACCAAGAGGGAGTGTGCAAGAACACGGGTGTCCTCACGTATCGGCTGTTGCGTCACACAGGACGATCTGCCCAGTATCCAGCGCGCATGCGCGCACCTCAGACATCGTCACGACGTCGCTTGCATCTGGGACCTCCTGTCCCGAATGCGTCTTTTCACTGCCTCTCGGGACGTCTGCTGACGCATCTTTCCCCAATAAATTCGAGGAAAGCGGGGCGCTTTGCGTCCGTTTGGGTTCCAGTGTCCCTAGGGCGTGCAGGTTCGAGTCCTGTCCCTCGCACTGAAGTGGTTCTGGACCCGTTCAAGGCAAGCTTGAAGCGTCAGGACAGCCAGCAGGATCACCGCGCCGTAGGCAGGCGCCAAATACCGAACCTCCCCGTGCGTGGGAAAGTGAATGAGCCACGTGTACAGAAAGATCAGGGCCGCCGGCTGCCATGCAATTCGCCGTATGGCTAGAACGGACCCGGTTAGCGCGAGGAGGCCAATCACCCAACCGATGGCATGCCAAACCGACTTGTTGGCGGTAAGCCGGGCACCGATATACGGTTGCTTGAACAGGAGCATCGCCGTGCGGCGTGAGCGAAGCTTCAGCCACGCCAGAGGTTCATCACGAATCCGTTCGAGGGCGAGGTCTCGAAAAGCATCATTGGGTTTCTCCAGCGCGACCCCTCCGTTCGAGAAATACAGATCGATGTATTCGTCGAACAACGGCACGGCGCGTTCTCGTTCCTCTTGGGACCTGAAGGCATGCGGGGAGAGTCTTCGCGTCACGACGCCCCGTCGGTCCCGGTTGATGGTCCAGGCAGGTCGCTGCCCGTCGTCCCAGGGTCCCACCCATAGACTCAAGCCCGAGCCAGCAGGACTCAGGGGCAGGAAACGGTCGAACACCGTTGCGTTGCGGATCACCCACGGCGCCCAGACCGTCATCACACCGGCAAACATCGCCGTGAGGACCGTGACCGTGCGACCCTTCAAGTGAGGCCGGGCTAGCACGATTACCCAAAGTCCCACCACCACTGGAAGCAGGAAGAAGACAGGCCTGCACATGACCAGGGCTCCGAGACAAAGCCCAAGGACCAAACCTCTTCCGACCTTGAGGGATGGAATGCATAGCCATAGGACCGCCGCGACTAGCAGAGTGCTCAGTGGTTCGCTTATCCGCTGACCGAGCCAGTGTGACCAAGGCGCCAGTGCGATGGCCATCCCGAAGAAGCCCAGAGCCCACCACGGGAGCAGCAGACGGCGCGCGACCGCGAACAGAAGCAAAACGGCAAGCACGTCGAAGACCATGTTGACACCGACCACGGCCCCCTCGACACGACCAAGCATCGCGTATGTAGCGGCCAAGACGAGAGGATAGGTCGGCGTACGCAACACGCTCGGTTCGTAGGGGGGTCTTAGACAGCTGGAGTACCCGTTCCCGGCGAGGAGATTGTACGCGGGCATGTGGTAGGTAATCGCATCGCCGCCGAGACTGCGCGGATCCGTTGGCGTAGGGAGGGGCCTGGCCGATAGGTGCGGCCACGCGACTGCAAGCCGACTGAGAACCAAAACCACGAACAGAACGCCAGCCATCCACAACTGCGTTCGAGTCAAAGATTGGGTGTCTCTCACCCCGTTCCGTTGGCCCACCGTCGTCGAGTCTAGTTGGTCACTTCGACAAGTCGAGCCATTGCCTCAGACCCTATCTGCAAGCGGGTGCGTCAACCAATTGGCCGACCTGGCAGAAGTGCTCCCGGTGGGGTAGCCTAAGCGGACGTCAGAGTCGTTCGTTGAGCACTTCAACCGCCAGAACCCGAACCTTGCGCGTGTTGCTACTGTCGCTGATTTTGTCGGCCGCTTCTCAGGCAGCGGGATGCAAACACAGAAGCCAGCCACCGCGATTGGTGATCCTGAATGTGGTCTGCAGCCTGCGCAAGGATATGCTCGGACCTTATGACCAAACAGTCGATTACACGCCCAATTTAGCGCGTTTCGCACAGGGGGGCGTCGTCTTTGAGAAGCACGTAACGGAATCGGGTCAGAGTGGCATCTCGTTTGCTTCGATCATCACCGGTCACCATGCGATGCGGCACCAAGTGTACGCTCACCCAAGACTACTGCCGGACGGTATTCAAACCTTGCCTGAAGCTTTTGCGAAAGCGGGGTACGAGACGTTCTACTGGGAACACCAGAGCATGGCCAGCGTCGACCTCAACTACGCGCAGGGCGTCGAAGCGGACAACGCCTATGCGGGTCGAGCTCTCGTGGCGGACGATCCGAAGTTCCTCGCGCTACTGAAACGGCTTGCAGATGACGCGTCCTACAGGGCGCTCGTCGTCTCCTTCGACAGCAGCCTGACCCATGCTCCTTACAAGAAGGATTCTCTCGACGATTTCTGCGCTCAGTATGCACATCACTGCAATGCAATCGATACTGAAAAGGCTGACCTGTTCTATCGGAACTGGTTGGCACTCTCGTACAATTTCCCCGAAACGTCGCGACATCTCAATCTAGCAGGGAAGGACCTCCAAGATCTCGTCGATGCGGTGAAGCTGATCTACAAAAGCCGCGTCTACTACACCGATAAGGTGTTTGGCGAGATCGTCGACGCCGTGGAGCGTTTTGGCCTCACCGAAGAAAGCCTGATTGCATTTACCGCCGACCACGGCGAGACGCTTTATCGACAGAGCTCTCTTTTCAAATGGTCGCATGCATTCGAGTTGGCGCCCGAAGTGATCAACGTGCCCCTGGTCGTGAAGGCTCCATCAATGGGCTCAGGTCGCCATCGAGATGTCTCCCGCAGCGTCGACGTGTTTCCAACCGTCGCCGCACTGGCAGGTGTCGAAATCGAGGACGGAGGCGCCTTACTCGGGCGCGATCTGACGTCGAGTCTGACCGGCTGCCAAAGACGACAACAGCTCGCGGCATTCAGCCATACCGGGATGTGGCCTCCTGTGGGCAGGGAATGGTGGCTACGGCAGCCGCTCCTGATCCGATATCATCCCTCCAACGATCCAGAGCGCATGTGGGTCTCTCTCAGGGTAGGCGATCTGGTCATGAAGTATCGTTCTGCGGACACAGGTAACTTCTACTACGAGGCGTTCGACGTTGACGAGGATCCGGACGAGCACCGTGACATCTTCGATCGTCACAATCCCGCCCACCAACACCTCGTCCGCCAACTGAATCGCTATCGAAACGCTTTGGTCGAAGCCTACAGCGCTCCCCGTGAGGAAGATCGGAAAAGACAGCCAGATGAATCGAAGCTCCTAGAGCAACTGAGAGCCCTCGGCTACATCGAGTGAGACGACGGCTGATCCGGACTCCGCGAGTTCCCTCCCTCGGACATTGGTGAGCGCAGCGCGAGATGTGGGATTGTAGGATCTTGCACGGCTCGCAAGTTGCTGATCGCCGATACAACCGCCCTTTGAGCTTGGCGCTCTACGCGAAATAACATCTCGTACCGCGCAATTGGGCTCTCAACTTGAGCTCAATGGGCTAAGAGAGTCGAAGAGACGATGATACATCTGGTATAACTCGTCCGGTGCCCATCTCCGTCGAAGAGAGAGCGAAATGAGAGCGCGGTTGACTCATCTCCTCGTTCTTGCGCTGGTCGTTCCCGCCGGGTCCGCATCGGCCGCGGAGGACCCCCTAGATCTCCCCGCCATCCCGCCTGGAGAAGAACCCCTCGAGCTGTGGTTCAGCTTCAGCCTGGTCAACATCACCGCCGTGAACGAGAAGGAAGAAACGATCGATTTCGATGCCGTGATCCACATGAGCTGGATGGATCCTCGACTTGCCTACGATCCTGCGGAATACGGGATGGCCGAGGGTGAGTTCACTCCGGGGGACTACTCGAAGGCGCCCCGTCGGATCTACCTGACCGATTTCGCCGTCAAGGAGCTTTTTCCAGGCTGGTGGCCGAGTGTCGTGATCCCCAACGGCATCGGCGACCGCAGCACCACCAACGTCTCGATTGGCGTTTGGCCGGACGGCCGGGTCGGTTACGTGGAGGCTTTCTATGCCACGGTGGAGACACCCATGGAGCTACGGAGGTTTCCCTTCGACAAGCAGGCCCTGGAGGTATTCTTTCATCCGTTCGTCTACGAGCGCGACGAGCTAGTCTTGGTTCCGCACCACCCGTTGGCTCGTACCTGGGCTCAGAGCACGGGTATCGCGGAATGGACGCGCAAGGGTGTGGGCATGACAGAGCGCCCCGTGGAGATCGTCCACTTCGACGACTCGAAAAGCATTGTTTCCGAGTTCGTAGTCACCATCGCGATCGACCGGCAGCCCATGCACGTGTTGGTCAGCATCGTCATGCCTCTGATCATGCTGGTGCTTCTGACGTTCAGCGTTTTCTGGATGGATCAGGAAGGGCTCTCCGATCGCATCAACATCCAGTTCATCGGTATCCTCAGCGTCGTTGCCTACTACTTCGTGGTCAAGGACAGCGCACCGGAGATCGCCTACCTGACGCTGATGGATGCGTTCATTCTCACCTCCTTCTTCCTGCCTGCGGCAGGGGTCGTCGTCAGCCTCGTCGTCGACAAGCTCAACAGGCGCGGTCGGACCGACCTCGGTGACAAGGTCGATCACGTCTGCCGCTGGGCGTTTCCCCTTGGTTACGCGGTGGCCTGTCTTGCTCTGGGGATGCTGTTCTTCAGCTTGGAATGAGAAAGGCGCTCCCATCCAGCGTGCTCACGTGGGATCGGGTGAAGCGGACCTCCAGGTAGACGGCAGAGCTTCATGACAGCGCTCGAGGGTCCGTACGCAAGCGCTCGGGGTCGAGCCCGGGTAGCGCACGATCGATCTCGGCATGGGTCTCACGCCAAACGGGGAGGGCCGCGACGAGCAGGTCGCGCCCCCGATCGGTCAGGGTGAGCCTTCGGCTGCGCTTGTCGTCCGCGTCGACATGGATCTCGACCAACCCGCGCCGCTCGAGTGGCTTGAGGTTTGCAGTCAGGGTCGTTCGGTGCATCGCCAATACGGCTGCCACGTCGCCCATGCTGGGAGGCTCGGGCCGGTTCAGCGACATCAGCAACGAAAACTGGCCGTTGGTACCTTTCGCCACCAAAGGAGAAACCCGAAATGGAACCAACGATTTACCTCTTCTTCAAGGGCAATTGCCTCGAGGGGATGACGCATTACGCCGAGGTTCTCGGCGGCGAGATCTCGGGCGTCTTTCGATGACGCATTACGCCGAGGTTCTCGGCGGCGAGATCTCGGGTGTCTTTCGAAACGCCGATGCGCCCGACCCGGAAAGCCGAATGCCCGGCGGCGACGACATGGTCATGAACATGGCCATGTCGCTGGGCACAATCACCCGAAACCCGAGCAGAATGAGGAGAAACGTAAGCGCCCGAAAAACGAGGCTAGTACCGTTGTTCTGCAACCAATCCCGGGCATCCGCGAACTACGCGAGCACACGGTTTTCTCGCGTATCGTTATGAAAGGCGCGCGGCCCGAACTCTTACTGGACTTACCCCGTTTTCGTGGCTGCCGGCCCGATTCACGCCGGCGCCTCAATCACGACCGGCGATTCGCACGTCATCGACGACGCGGTCGCTCGGATGCAGGACGACTCGATCGCCTTCTTGGAGGCCGCTTCTGATCTCGGCGACGAGACCGTTGCGGTGGCCGATCTCGACGACCCGCAGTATCGCGCGGCCGTCATCCTCCACGAACAAGGCCCACTGCTCGCCCTGTCGGAATAGGGCGGTGAGTGGGACGGAGAGAGCATCCTCCGCTTTCCACAACACCACGCGCGCCTCGACCTGATACCCGTGGCCGAGACGCTGTCGCTTCTCCGGCTCGCTCGTGAAGTCGATGATGACGTTGACGCGTTGCTCCTCGATGCCGAGCGACGAGACTTTGGTGACCCCAATCGGCTCGACACGCCGCACGCGCCCGGCTAGCGGCTCGTCGCCGCCCCAGTTGTCGATGATCACGTCTTGCCCCGGCTCGACCTTGAGCGCATCGGCCGAGAGGAAGTCGACGACGATTTCGAGGTCGGCGGGATCACCGATCTGCATGAGTGGCTCACCAGGGACCACCACGCGCTCACTCTGGTCGGCGATGTGCAGAACGCGTCCATCGACCGGCGCGGTGATCGGAACGCAGTCGCACTCGCCCTCGCGGGCACGACTCTGGGTCGGCGATAGCAACTGAGCCCGGGCCTGCTCCAGCTCGAACTTGCGCATCTGCCGTGCAGCACGGGCCGTCGCCAGTGCTGCTTTGCTCGTCTTGTAGAGCCGCTCGGCCTCGTCGAGCTTCTGGCGGGAGATGCCGCCGCGCGCAACCAGGTCCCGAGCGCGTGCGACCTCGGTGCGTGCGAAGTCGAATTCAGCTCTTGCGCGAGGGACAGTCGCCGCGGCAAGCGCAAGGGCGGATTCGGCCGCTTGCGCGGCAGCCTTGGCCTGGGCCTCGCTGCGCGGATCGAGCAGGGTAGGGTCGCCCGGCTCGATCTGAGCCAGCACGGTTTCGTCGGCGACGACGGGATCACCGACGTGGGCTTCGATGCGTTGGACACGACCGGCAACCGGTACCGACAGGGTGAAGACGTCGTGGACGCGGGTTTCGCCTTCCTCATCGACCGTGACGACCATCGGCCCCCGCTCGACGGTGAACAGGTCTACCATGATCGGTCGTGGTGCGAACGCCGCCATCAGCGCGATGCCGATGAAGGTCACGATGACAGCCCACACTAGGAACCGCTTGTGGCTTGCTTTCATCGTCAGTCCCTCGTCTTCAAGACGTCGACGAGATTGAGGCGGTCCAAACGCCGTCGCACGATCGCGGCCGACGCCATGGTCGCGGCCAGCGCGATCAACACGGCGCTACCATAGGTCGATGGCCTGATGTTCAAAGGGATCCGGAATAACTCGGTATCAAAGGATGCAGCCATGACCTCAGATAGAATACGACCGAGAACACACCCTAGAGGCAGCCCGGCAACGATCAGGAGCCCGACCTCGCCGAGCAGAATGTACGAAATCTCGCGACGAGTGAAGCCAAGAACGCGCAGGGTGGCAAGCTCGCGACCTCGCTCGGACAGGGCAATGCGGGTGCTGTTGTAGGCGACGCCAAACCCCAGCGCACAGGCAAGGGCCGAGAACATCGTGACGAAGACCATGAGGTGATCGATCACGGTTTCGTAGAAGGAATCCACCGCGGCCTGCCGCAACATGACGGCCGAAACGGCCGGCACCTTTTTTAGCTCGCGATAGAGGGCAGGCTCCTGAAGACGGTCCACCAGGAGGCTCACGTACTCGACGCTGGGCCGTTCCTTCAGCATTCGGTCGAGCGTGTTGATGTGGACATAAGCCGGCATGGCAATGTACGTCTCGACTAGATCGACCACGGGTAGCTGGACGTTGGGTCGGCGCCCCTCGAGCACCTTGACCCAGATCTGATCGCCGATGCCGACGCCGAGCTTCTTCGCGAGGCGCGTGGCAAGCACGACGCCTTCAGTCGGAGGCGGAACGGCGGCGTGTCGGATGTTGTCGTAGATCGGTTGCAGGTGGGCGCCGTCTGCGACGCCCGTGAGCTGGCCACGGTGCGTAACGGGACCGGCTGAGAGATCTGCGCCGACGGTGCGCCTCGGTTCGACAGCGAGAACACCAGGTAGGTGAGCAACGTCTTTGATCATCGACGTTGCCTCGGGCTGCGCCAAAGCGAGCGTGACGTGCTGATGCTGAGTATCGAAGAAGTAGCTCTGCGCCATGTAATCGAGCGAGTCCTTCCATTGCAGCGACAACACCAGTAGACCCACCGCCGCAGCGATCCCGGCTGACGTGAGCGCGGAGCGGCCGGGCCAACGTCCGACGTGCCGGATGATGATGCGCGAGGGCTGATCGAGCCATCGGGCAAAGCCGGTCTTCGAAAACCAGGTGCGCTGAAACACAGGCGGCGTCGGCGGTTGCATCGCCTGTGCTGGTGGCAAGACGGCGGCGTGTCGAACGGCCCCGGCGCCTCCGCCAAGCGCCGCAATCAGGCTTACACCGATGGCAATGATCGCTGCGGTGGGGCTCGGCCGGTACAAGAGCAAAGGGAAACGAAAGAGGTCGGCGTACATCTGTGTGTTGACCCGGCCCAACCAAGTGCCGGCGACCAGGCCCATGCCGATGCCGATCACCGCGATCCCGAGAACCAGTTTCCCGTAGTGCAAGCCCACCTCGAGGCTGCTGTACCCGAACGCTTTGAGAAGGCCGATCTGATTGCGCTCGGTCGCGATCAGGCGTGCCAGTACTATGTTCGTCAAGAATGCGGCAACGATCAGAAAGATCGTCGGCAGAATCTTCGACATCGTGGCGAGCTGTTCGATCTCGTTCATCACGAACCAGTTCGAGAGCTGGTTCTTTCGGGCGATTGCGCCGACACCGCCGTAGCGCTCCAACAAACGGTCGAGCTGCTGAATTACCGCAGCCGGGTTCGTTCCTCGGTTCAGCTTGAGCGCGACGCTATTGAAGGACTCTTGGAGGTCGAACGCGGCACCAAGGGCATCACGGCCCATCCACAGCACGCCGAAGCGGAGGTCATCGGGCATCAAGGCGCCCGGGCCGAGGCTGTAGATGAACTCGGGCGAAAGGACCGTGCCGACCACTTGCAGGGTACGGCGATGGCCGTTCAAGACGGCTACTAGCTCATCGCCCGGCTTCAGATCGTGGGCTTCGGCGAACGGCTCGTTCAACAGCACTTCATCGGGGCTGTTGGGCTCGACATAGCGACCGCTGCGGATCACGAGCTGGTTCAAAATGGGTCGGCTCCTTTCGGGCACGGACACCAACAGGCCCATCACCGGCTCGGCGAGTCCCTCCACATCGAGGGTCGCGTAGCGCATGACCCGGGTCTGCACGGTCTGCACGCCGGGGATGGCGCCGATCTTCCGCTCGAGGTGTGCGGGCGCCCGCTCGAGCCGGGCGAACACGTCGGCAAAGCGGTAGCGCTCGTAGTAGGCGTCCGCAGTTTGCCTGAGCGCTTCGAGCGTCGATAGCGACATGATCAACGTTGCGACACCCGAGGCGATCACGAAGCCAATGGCGATCACCTGACCGCGCACGTGCCACAAATCGCGGACGACTTTTCGATCGATTGCGCGCATCCAACTTACCGGGCTAGCTTCTTGGAGCGGTCATCTTGAGCGCATTTCAAGCGCGACTCAAGTCTCGAACAGGTCGCGCCACGCGGGCACTTTGGTCCGCGACGCGATGAACGACGCCGCCCGCAGTCGACTGGTTTCAAACGTCGTCGGTCATCTCAGGGACGGCGTTTCGGACAAGGTCCTCGGACGCGCCTTCGAATACTGGCGCAACATCGACAAAGACATCGGAGATCGCATCGAAAAGGGCGTCCGAGGCCACTGAACGGGCCCCGCTAGATGCGCAGGCTAATGACGCTCGAGAGCGCCACACGCGAGGGACTCACCGCTTCTTGTGTTGCGTGCCGAGCCCGGGCGTGATGAAGATAGCCGCTGCGCGCGTCGGGACGCATGATCCGACTCATAGCGCGTCATCCGTCTCGGTAGAAGGGTGTTCGTGCTCTCGGCAGAGCTTGGTCACGCACCCATCCTCGAGCCCCAGATCTCGGCGATTTTGGACGTCTGGTACGGTTTCGTCGCGTCCAAGCCCTTCTTGCCCGAGCACTTCAGCAACCCGCAAACGGGAGCTAACCGTCGACGCCATGCAGAACGCGTGGCGCAAGTCCGTTTCGCTGCAAGCGACGTTCTGGAGCCATCCGTACATCATCGATGGAGACTACTGACGCCCAGTGCTGCGATGGCTCGCCTAGCAAAGCCCCCTGTCCGCGAACCAAGGGCGAGGTCAGGGTTCCTCTTCGTGGTCCTCAGCGGGAACCACCATACCATCGAGGATCCAGGTGTTCGTGTCCGGGAGCGCCTTCGGTGTCGAGCACGGTGAGCGCCAGGCGCTCGGGCGCGCAGGCGAAGTCGAATGCAGCGCGCTGCCGAACGGTGAACCTCTTGCAGGTCTCGCTGGCTACGGAGATCTGTTTCTGCCCGGCATCGGGTTGGTGGTGCCAGGCGCGTTTCCCCGCCCAGGAACGCCCGCGCCCGTCCTCGAGTTCGACGTCTTCGTTCGGTTCTAGCTTCTTCCCCGTTCGTTGACAGCGGCGGGCCTTGTTCGTATTCGCGAACGACGAGAAACTTCAGGAGCATAGTCGACATAAACGCCCTTTCCGGTTCGCATCCTTGGCGACATGAGCTCCGCGACTCAATCGGTGAGCATAATCGTGACGCGATCGAGCTCGCCCGTGTACGGGAAAGGGCTTCCCTCATAGGCCGGATCGACCTGAGTGCCGGTGTCCATTCCCACGTCGAAGGTCTCGGCCAAGGAATAGGTGCTGATGTGCATCTTCGGCATGTCGACCGAGCCCACCCTTTGTCCATTCACGAACAGCTCGCCCGTGCCGGCGAACTCGCCCGTCTTGATGAAGTTGAACCTAAGCTCCGTCCTCCCCTCGGGAAGCGGCGTCGATTTCAAATGATAGTGTACGCCGTCTAGATAGTTGTAGTCGTAGTGGGCGCAGCCGTCTTTGATGTACATCGCGAAGCCCCCCGTCATACCGCCCGCGGCGACGATGACACCTTCTTCGCCGCCTTCGAGATTCAGTGTCGTCACGATCTCGTGCGGACGGTTCTTGATAGGTGCGGAAGCCTTTTCCCCGATGCGAATCGCTCCCGGGGCGAAGTAGACGAACTTCTTCTGATCGCCAAACAACCGATGTTGCAGCTTGTTGCCGCGCTGGACCATGTCGTCGTAAAGCGGATAGACGTTGTTGGCCCAAGCCTCTTCTTCGAAGATCTTCTTGAGCTCCTCCAGCTTTTCGGGGTACTCGGCTGCGATGTTCGTGCTCTCCGAGAAGTCCTCGGCTACGTGGTAGAGTTCCCACTCGTCTTCGTCGAAGGGGAAGGCCACGTTGAGATCCCAGGGGAGGCGTTTCGCGTGCAGCGTCACCGCTTTCCAGCCGTCGACCCAAATCGCACGATTGCCGAACATTTCGTAGTATTGGCGCTTCTTCGCATTGGGTGCGTACGGGTCATCGAAGGAATAGTTCATCGCGACCCCAGTAAACGGCTGCTGCTTGATCCCGTGATAGGTGTCCGGACGTTCGATCTTCGCCGCTTCCATGATCGTGGGCGCGATGTCGCTGATGTGATGATATTGGTTTCGGATTTCGCCCTTCGCCTTGATGCCGTTCGGCCAGTGAATGACGAGGGGATCGTGCTGGCCCCCGCGATGCTCGCTCTGCTTGAAGTAGCGGAATGGCGTGTTGCCCGCCATGGCCCAGCCCGTGTGGTAGTGAGGGTACGTGTCCCACTGTCCCCATCGATCTAGATGGCGATAGTTGGCCTCGAACGGCGTCTGTAAGCCGTTGAGCACGTAGGTCTCGTTGAACGTGCCCGCGAGTCCGCCTTCGCCGCTCGCGCCGTTGTCCGAGGTGACGATAATCAACGTGTTGTCGAGCTCGCCGATTCGCTCGAGGGTATCGACCACACGGCCGATTTGCGCATCGCAGTGCTCGAGCTGTGCTGCAAAGATCTCCATTTGCCGCGCATAAAGCTTCTTCTCCTTCGCCGAGAGCGAATCCCAGGCGGGAATCACGTCGATGCGCTCGGTGAGTCGGGTGTCCTCCGGTACGATGCCGAGTCGCTTCTGGTTTTCGAGGATCTGCTCGCGAGCCTTGTCCCATCCCAAGTCGAACTTTCCTTTGTACTTGGCCAAGTACTGATCGGGAGCATGGTGCGGGGAGTGCATCGAGCCCGAAGCCCAAAGCATCATGAACGGGAGGTCTGGCTTGATGGACTTGTGACCGGTGATCCATTGAATCGCCCGGTTGGCCAGGTCCTTGTCGAGGTGCTCGGTCTTGCGGTAGGGCTCCGGGTGGTGGTCGTCCCACATCACGGGGATGAACTGATGCACGTCGGCCGCCATGAACGTGTAGGCATGCGCAAAACCCTCATGGCTCGGCCAGCGGTCGAAAGGCCCGACCTGAGACACTTCGTAGACCGGGGTGTGGTCCCACTTGCCAAGGGCATAGTTCACGTACCCTTCGGCTTCGAGATAGTTGGCGACCGACTTTGCCGTCGGTGGCACCATGGCGTTGTAGCCGGGGAAACCCATCGCGGTGATCGCATGGCTGCCGAGCCCGATCATGTGCGGATTACGCCCAGCCATGAGGGTTCCCCGCGAAGGCGAGCAAAGCGCGGTCGTATGGAAATTGTTGTAGCGAAGGCCGTTCTCGGCGAGGCGATCGATCGTTGGGGTTTCGATTAACCCGCCGAAGGATCCGACCTGCGCGAAGCCAGTGTCGTCCAACAGAAAGATGATGACGTTGGGCGCACCTTCGGGAGGTGTAGGGGGCTCCGGCCACCATTCCACCGACTCTTCGTAGCTTTTGGCGATCTTGCCTTTGAACGCTGCTTCCTCGCTGGTGCTTGCAGCTTCGTCAGCGGATGCACGAGTCTGCGGAGAGGCGGGCGGTTCCGATTCCGGTTGGCATCCACACAGGGCTCTCGCCAAGAGCAAAATGGCCAGCAATGGCTTGCGTCGCCCGTCCATCCCATTCTCCATCGACTTTCCGCTCTATATCGACGGCGGCGCAAACAAGCCGAGCCGCTAGGCATGCCGCGGTGCTATCAGAGCCCTCGATTCGGCTCAAGCCGAAGGGGCAATGATGCCCGCAGCTGGACACAGGCCAGCGTTCCGAATTGCCCGCGGTTGGGCCACCGACCACACTCAATGCCTCGAGAAATACTCGCCCGCTCAAACCAAAGGAGACCAGATGGATAGACGGGTTCGCGCTCTCGGAGTCGTCGCGCTCTTCATCATGACCGCCGTGTTCTCCACCCGCTTGTTCGCCGATGAGACGTGGGTTCGCGTCGTGAGCCACGACAACAAGGTATCTGTTCTCTTTCCCAGCCAACCCGACAAAGTCGAGGAGCTCAGCAGAAAGTGCCCCGCAGGAACGATCCACACCCGCAAGGCCCAATACGAATCGGACGGAGCCTTGCTCAGCATTGCGGGAACCAAGCTGCCCAATGCAGCACTCAAGTTGGCTGGCACCGACAAGATTCTGCGCAACGCAGCGGAAGGCGTCCTGGCAAACTACCTCGGCAAGAAGGTTTCCGAGAACAAGACGAAGATCAACGGGGAGCCCGCCGTGATCCTCGAGTACATCGTTCCCGATTACGAAAAGAAAGACCACCCCGGGTATCGCGGTGTCGCGATTGCTCTGCTCGTCGACAAAACGCTCTATGTCATCAATGGTATTCTGACGAATGAAGACCCCAAGTCGAAAGCCAATCAAGAGAAGCTGTTGGGATCGATTCAGGTTCACAAGTAGTGGTCAGGTGGTTGGATCGCAGCGATCCGGCAGCCGGTGATGGCAGCGCGCATCGGAGCAGTCGGGGGTCGGTGGCCTCAGGGGGATTGAGGCGCCCAAGGCGCCCCTGGGCGAGGCGACACGGTGGATGAGTCTGTTCGGCCGTATTTCGGTGGTGGGAATCGTTCGCGGTTGTACGAGTGCAGGATGCTGCACGAGTGCGTTCGCACGGATGGACACCCCAAAGGGTGACCTTCGCCGAAGAAGAAGGCCGGACCTCCCGCCACGGTGAACGTCGGAGCAAAGATGTCGCACCGGGATGCGCATCGGGGAGTATGACAATGTCACAAATCCCCTTGCCCGACGTGAACCGGGAGCTCGCAGAGGTCGGCACGGTGTTACATGTGTTTCGTGCAGCAAGAGACGAGCTTTCGAGATCTTGATCCTGTGCCTTTCGCGCGACCCGCAACCACTCAACCAGAAGGCAAGCGCCAATGAAACCGACGAGTGGCATTGCACCACGACTCAGGCGGCGACCGGGTCGAGACCCAGCGAGAGCCTTCCGGTGAAGAGCTGCTGGCGCTTCTCTGGAAGCGGGTGGAACTGACCTGCATGGACGTCGCGCAAGCGCCGCTCGAGCCCCAGCTTGCGGAAAAATGCGGCACCGCCTGCGGCCTCGAGGGCCTTTTCTGCGGTCGCGATGCAGGCGCTGGCGGCGATGGTCTTGCGAGTGAGAATGGCGCTCACCGTTTCCATCGTCGGCTCGAAGCGCCAGTCGTCGGCGATCTCGACCATGCTATCGACGGCCATCTGCGCCGTGACGAGATGGTTCTGCATCTCACCGACGAGATACGGGGTGATCGGGTCGTCGGCCCGCTTGCTCGCTTGCTCCCGGGCGATGCTCGCCGCGGCCTCGGCGACGCCCAAATAAACCGACATGATGTACGGCATGGCCACCGTGAGAATGACGCTCCACACCGGATGAAAAGTGCCTCTCTCCCGGCGTAGCGCAACGCTTTGCTCTGGGATGAACACGTCTTCGAGCGCGATGGTATTTGACCCCGTGGCTCGCATCCCAAGCACGCGCCAGTCCTGTTTGAAGCTCACGCCCGGTGCGTCGAGCGGCACGGCAAAGTGGAGCACCTGCGGACCTTCCTCGGGGTCGTCGTATTGAGCGCTGGTGATCAAGATGTTTCCCGCCGGACCGCCGCTTGCAAACACCTTGGTGGCATGGAGCCGATAACCGCCGTCGACTTTGGTCAGGGTGCCGCTCGAGGACAGCCAGTCGTTTGCGCCCGTGCTGACCAACATCAGCTCCTCTTGGACCACCTTCTCGAGCACTTTCGAGGGCTTTCGTTGCAGATGGTTCCAAACCTGGGCGGCCACCAGATGCTGGTGCATCGATAGGCTCAGCGCGGTCGATCCGCAGTGACGGGCAAGCGTGCGGAGCCCCCACGCCATCTGGCGATGGGATACGCCGCCGCCGTCGAGCTCCTTGGGCACGGTGGCCGAAAACACCTTGCGCTCACGCAGGGCGGAGAAATTGTCGCTCACAAACAGGTCTGCTTCATCGTGCTGCGCAGCACGTTCCGCAAACAGCGGCCCTAACTCCTCGATGGTCTCCCCAAAATCAGGTCGGTTGTGCATGGTATCGCCTCCATCATCCAAGCATCGAACCGGCGGTGATCCGCAACAAGTACAATATCTGTAGTGGTAGGAGGTCCGGGTTTGGGATAGCGTCGTGCTCATGACCAGAAACAGGACGTACGGGCAGTTTTGCCCGGTTGCGCAAGCCGCGGAAATCGTCGCCGAGCGATGGACTCCACTGGTGCTGAGGGAGCTGCTGTGTGGCAGCCACCGATTCAACGACTTACGCCGCGGCGTCCCGTTGATGTCGCCTTCGCTGCTGTCGCAGCGGCTCAAGGAGCTGGAGGACGCCGGTGTCGTGGCGCGCGTCCAGTCGGAGCAGGGCAAAGGCGCGGAGTATCACCTGACGGAGGCCGGTCTGGCGCTGCGACCGATCATCGAGGGGCTCGGATTTTGGGGTCGCCAGTGGCTGCAACGAGAGCTTCGACAGGAGGAGCTCGACCCGGCCTTGCTGATGTGGGACATCCATCGAAATGTAGACGCCGGGAAGCTTCCCCCGACCAAGCGGGTCGTCGTGCAGTTCGACCTGGATGGTGTCCCGCTCAAGAAAAGCCGCTGGTGGTTGGTGTTTGACCGAAGTCAGACCGACCTCTGTCTCAGGAACCCCGGCCATCCGGTCGATCTGCACGTGGCAGCGCACGTGCGACCCCTCGTCGAGGTGTGGCTCGGGCATCAAAAAGTTCGCGACGCGATTCGCTCGGGCACGATTCGACTCGAGGGAAAGCGCCCTCTGGTCCGGGGCTTCGAGGGCTGGTTCGGGTTGAGCTTGTTTGCCCGTCCCAAACATGCTGCCTGAGGGAGCTCGTGAAGCGTTGGGAGGCCCAGCAGCTCGTTGGCAGACGGCGCAACGTCGACCGCGAGGTGCGCCAGCTTCGCTTGCACGAAAGGTGAACGGCAAGCTCGGCGAAAAGTCCGTTCACAATCTCAAAGGCGTCCTTTCGAGCGTGTTTGCGCTCGCGGTCTTTGAAGGGGTGATGGACCGCAATCCCTGCGCTCAGATCCCCCGCGGCAAGCTTCCAAGGATCGGGAAGCAGAAGCGCCCGCTCTACGACCGCGATGAAGCCTGGGCGCTGATGACCGACCCGCGTGTCCCGCCCGACCGCCGGGTGTTCCACACGGTTCAGGGGCTGACGGGCCTTCGGGTAGGGGAGGTGGCCGGCCTTCGATGGCGAGACTACGACGCCAGCGCGAAGCCGCTCGGCGCGCTTCACGTGCACTGCCAGTACGACGGTCAGCCGCTCAAGACAGCGAGCGGGGCCGATACCAAGGCGCGCATGGTTCCGGTGCATCCCGAGCTCGCGAAGGTGCTTTCTAAGCGGCGGTCACAGGGCTTTTCGTCGGTCTACGGGCGGCTGCCGACCGAGGAGGACTTCATCGTCGACACCGCAAACGATCAGTGGTTTCGGAGTCAAACGCCATGCTGTGGCCGATACCCAAAGCTTGTTGCGCGAGATCGGTAGATGCTTTGGGCCGAAACTAGCTTCGAGGGCATAGAAGTAACTGAGGGTGTTCAGCGACTGACTAAGACGGAAACACACCCCTTTATCGATCTGTACAAGGGCAAGCCCACGACTGCCAGGGTGTATTTCACGCAGCCGGAAGGAGAAGCACCCGGGCCTCATTCTCCGATTCTCAGAGGTCTCGTCGACGGGGTTGAGCTATCCGATTCTCCTCTGTTGACGATGCGCGGCTCGGGCGGTCCGGCGGCTTCGAGGATGGTCGGGACCACGTCGATGACGTGCAAGAAATCCCTTGCACGGTCGACCTCGCGGAGCCAGAAGGTGTTCCTGGCGAGGTGATCAACGCGCGGCCTCCCCAAGTGGGCGAGCCTTGCTCGCCCATCGTCAGGAGCGATCGTCGTATGTCTACCCACTCATTGGACACGTTGCCGATCTGGGCCGTGTACCTGCTGACCGTCGGAGTTGGGCTCGCGGCGGTCGAGGCCGGCTTCTACCTAGGTCGATACTGGCAGAAGCGAAGCGGATACCAGAAG
>Ga0209536_100003639_pt1 | contig 24686 bp, 24 predicted proteins | sample DeeMarSeWOR28_12_FD_187461 | JGI IMG/M metagenome (GOLD analysis project Ga0209536, IMG submission 187461) | Marine sediment microbial communities from White Oak River estuary, North Carolina - WOR-2-8_12 (SPAdes) (version 2) | ecosystem: Environmental > Aquatic > Marine > Intertidal zone >...
AACCCTTATTTCCTATACTAAATAAACCCCTAATCGTTCATTCAATAGAACAACTACTAGCAGCTGGTTTTTTAGAGATAATAGTTGTTATTAGCAAGAATGAGAATCTGATTCAATCCACTTTATCGCAATACTTTCCAACATTAGATATAACGTATGTTATTCAATCAGAGGCGCTAGGAACAGGTCATGCTGTGCTTCAAACTAAAAATTATTTCACTGCTGATAGTTTCTTAGTACAAGCAGGTGATTCCTTGTTTTATCAATCTACAATAAGCGAAATGCGAGAGAAACATCTTTCAGAAGAAAATACAATCACACTTTCGTTAGAAGAGATGCCCTTTAAACTAATGAGGCATTCTTCAACGGTTGATTACCGTGAAGGTCAAATTTGGCAAATAAAAGAAAAGCCTGAATCCGAAGTAGAAATATTAAGTAATTATAATTCTTCTGCATTATATATTTTTTCAAGATCTATCTTCAATGCCCTTCAAACCATTAGTAGATCAGAAAGAAATGAATATGAATTAGCAACAGCTATCAATGCTGTCATTAATAAAGGAAAACGAGTTGGTGGAGTTATAACAAAAAGGGTATTTCATTTAAGTACACCCTATGATTGCTGGCATTTAAATATGAAATTCCTTCAGGAGCAAGGTGCAAAAAAGAATTGGATTGGGAAGAATGTTAATATCGCTGTTCTATGTAAAATTGAAAGTTCAGTAATTGGTGATAATTGTGAAGTGCAATCTGGGGTCAACTTACGAAATTGTGTTGTGTTACCAAATACAATTGTAAAAGAAAGCCACACTAATGCGTTACTCGAGTTTGAATATCATCAAAGTTTCCTAGAAAATAATGATTTCTCGCGATTAGAATAAACATAAGTCGTAATAAAATAAATTTACGACTTACTATCTAGTTACTCTTTTATTAAATTTATATACTATTATTTACTTGGTTTACATGAAGATGTAGATTTCTTCTTATTTGGGGTTGAAATGACTACTGCAGTAGCGAAGCTTCTTAGGCTCTCAAGGAGTAAAACAACAGGAAATGTCATAATTACATTCTCATTAATTCTAAGCATCGCTCTGTTGATTAATGGCTATATTAAAGGTATCTCATCGACATTCGAATCCATTATCATAATAGGAGGACTGCTTGTAGGATTTTTCTTTTCGATTCTTGTTAATCGGCATATGAGAAAACCTTTTTTCAATGAAATTAACCGATATACAGAAGAACTTAAGTCACGCCGATTTTCAATACAACAGGCATCAGTTCAGGCCGAATTGATTGAACTTCTTCACCCATTAACCTCGGTAAACACTATTCTTACTGAATTAGATAGTTTAAGACATGAGATTGAAAACTTGGCCAAATTAACATCTGAAGAAGCATCAATAGATAATGCTCCTACCCAGAATGAAGAGATCCAAACAGAATTTAGGAAAATATTACAGACTGCAGCTCAGACTTTAGAAGAATTAGACCAAAAACGAAAAAATATACTATTCTTAGCAAAAACCAGACAAATCATGTTTAATACTATCAAAAGGCATATAAGTCGACCACGACATGAAATAGAAGCAGATTATTTATTTTTTAAACTTCAAAAAAGCATGAAAGGTTACCCATTGGATGAACAGGTTTTTACTCGAATATTATCACACGCATTAAGTACTGGGGAATTAGAAGGGGGATTTGAGCCACGAGAGAATGGAGAATACATTCTTACTGTAATAAAAACTCCCCCAGGAGTGAGAATCGATGAAGATGTATCTTGGCCCGAATCAGCACGCACTGATCCCCGAAGTGAGCAATGTATTATATGTCGTCATCCTATCCACTCTTCAGAAGCCAAAGTCCAATGTCAAATATGCCAAAATTCATTCCATAAAAACCACTTATTAGAATGGTTAAAGGTCTTTGGAGATTGTCCGATATGTCACAGTCGAATGACGGTGTTTAGTGACTAATTGGGAGTTGATTCAAGAATTAGAACTTAGAAATTTAGTCTGTTATCTTAAGCTGAAATTAATTTCAAAAACCTTTTATTAATGTCAATGAATGTTACTCAATAAAAACCTGAATATCAAACAAATATTTTTTTGGGGGATCAAAAACTATATATCATGATTTGTGTAGGAAATCCCATGAGGCAATACTTGAAAAAATAAAGGGGTAATAATTAGGTTGAATCCTGATGAATCAATTGAATTTAGGGAGCTAAGTGGCTTAGACGAACTTGATACCCAGTTAAAACTTTACCAAATGGGAATAGAATCCTTTAGTCCTTATGCTAGCAAAGGAAAAGTTGATATGATTATCCGATCAGAGGATGGTAGGGAAGTAAGGTATGCCGATATCAAGGTGTGTACAGGTAAAAAAAGTAATAATGAGCTAATTTGGGAACTGGAAATATCCTTTTTTTTAAACAATGAGAGTTTTATAATTTTGACAGCAAGACTACCAGATGTAAAAGGAAAAATTGAAAAACATTATTTCATCTTAAATTCCAAAGAATTTCTTGAAATGTCCAAAATACATAAATTAGAAACTCAGAATGACAAGTGGATCCTAAAAGTCCCCTTTAAGGATCTATTATCACTAACTAATGCGAAACGATCCACTTCGACAAAAATAGTCAATAGTTTAGCAGTACATTTCAATAATTGGGACGTCTTAATTGATTGGTCAATAAAAAAATAAGAAGAAGTAGACTAAACATAGAGTCCACGACGTGGTCCGACAATTTCTTGTTCCGAAACTTGGCGATTGCGTTCAGCTAGTTCTAACATGGATTTTTGAATCTGTTTAGCATCTGATATCAACTTTGTTGTGTCAATAGAAAAACCTTTGACTTTGTTGACGGCTTCAATTAGTTTAGCAGCACCACCAGGATCAGGATAAGGTGTATTAATCGCTGCAAGCAGGGTTAACCCTTGAATTCGAGTGAGCAACGCTTCATTCATAATAGCACCTGATAATCCAGAAATAAATCCAGTATGAGGTTTTTTAAAATTATGTTTAATGAATTCTACATTTTCCTCATAAATTTGGGGTTCACCAACTAAAAAGACATCATTAAATTCTTCACTACCCTGTTCAACAATAAATCCATCTAAACAGATCACCTGTTTAACCCCGAGACTAATAGCCCATTCAAGCATAGCATGGGCTAGATAATAGTAAGCTTGAGGAGGACAAGGTGATTCTCCAATTAAAATAACTAAATTTTTATCCTTACAGCCATAAATTCGATAAGGATAAGCTAATACTCCATCAATAAAAACAGAAACTGGAGGGATTAATGGGGATCTAATAGATCCAATCCATTCAAGTTTAAGCTCCTTTATCATGTGTTTAGCAGCAATATTTCCGACTAATCCATGACCAGGAAACCCAACAATCACATAATCAGGTTTAACATCAGTTGTACATTCACAAATCGTTTTATCGGGATCAGTTCTTAAAATTAGTTCAGATGTTTTTGATTCCATTTTTAAACCTCTTTTCAGCAAAAGATCAAGAAAATATAGAAAGAAATTCTAATAATCTTAGTATTTAATCGATATTTCAAATATCTTTTAATAAGATTTTTCATCAATAAATCAGACACCATGAAAAGAACGATTTGTTATTCTAATTGATCAAAATTTGGGAAAAAAGAATGCCTCAGCACGATTTTAATCCCTTAATAATACGTGGGAAAAAGATTTCACAGCTTCTTTTAAAAAAGCGAAGGTTATTTGGATTTATAACCGTTCTAGTTGGAATTCTTCTTTTAATGGTGTTCTCAATCGTATTAACACCTTATTTCTCAATTCCCCAATTTATATTTGAAGAGATACGGATAACGCGCATTGATGATAACTCGCTAGATTTGAAATTAAATTTAAATTTTACTAGTGCCGTAAAACAGACAATAAACATCGAAAAAGTAACCTGTAAATTAACGCATACTGTGGAAAAAGCGTCAATCATATTAACAACAGGAAATACTTTATCATCGTTCACTATTAAAAAAAATACAGTCATTTTAGAGAATATTAATTTCAGATTTACTCTAAATTCTCTTGAAACCTTTTTAGAAGCATTGATCAACAAAAGTGCTATAGAAATAACAGGAAGAGTATATTTAACATCTTTTTTCTCTATACCATTCAAATATGAGTCATATTCATTAGGAGAAGACTTTTTTCCAAGTTTTTCTTTGATTCACCTCCATCCACTTCCTCCTGGAACTCTTTTAGTAACTGAAATGGAATTGAACAATCCTCATAGTATCGACTTGAATATTTTAAATGGTTCTTTTAACCTGGAGGATGAGCAATATGGGTTTTTAGGATCAGCAATCCTTCCTAGTACAATAATAAAACCAGGTCTTACAAATAATTCCTTTACACTAAATATGAATCAATCCGAGTTGCAATGGATGTTTGAACAAATACTAAATGATAAACCTTTAAATCCAAAGGTTCAAAAATTACATCTCACCCTTAAAATTAACCAAAAAACGGTGGAACTTTTGGTGGAGGAAGGACCAGATTTTAAAATCGGTTTATCTCCTAATATTTTTTATATTAAAGAAATTAGTTCTCCAACATATTCTCTGAATGAAAATATATTTACTTTTGACTTAACACTCGGATTGCTAGGAGATCCATTATGGGGGTATAATTTAACTGCTGTAAGAAATACTACGTGGACCGTTATTCTTGATTTTTATCACTATCTTCTTGATGGAGAAATAGGACACGTAGGAAATGGAAGCACAACTTTGAAGAGCACAATAAATTACTTTGAGGAGACAGATATAACCGTGAAAATCGTGGTGTTTCCATTTGTTGCAGGAGAAATGATCTTGGTATGGTTGAGAGACCAAGAAATCTCGATAAATATCCAGAACGGAACAATAGGGATTCAAATGTACGAAATAATTTTGGAAGTTAGCTTTAATAAGAATCTATAAGAAAGACTTAGTAATCAAAGGTGTCAGAGCTCTCATAAACACGACATCCTTGGGGGCCTATCTCAAAAGGAAAAGTAGACCGCTCTTGACTTAATCCACGCATTTTAACAACCTCAATTGACCGTTCACGATTTCTTCCTATCTTTTTGTGGTAAATACGCACAACCCCATAAGCAAGGAACTCTTCAACGGTGAAAGCTTCTTCGCTTGAACCCAGTTCAAGTGTTGCTAGAGAAACGGTTTTTCGACCAGCTAACATTCCAAAAAATTTGTGCAGTTCACGACGCATGGAAAAGTTGTCTTTAAAAAGAAAAGAGAACGCGTTTAGTGGATCAATCATCAATCGAATAGCCCCAGTTTTATCAATAGTATCCTGTAGTTGATCAATCATAAAATTTAAACTAGGACCACCATCCTTCATACCCTGTTTGTGGATTGAGTAGAGAACATTCGTTGCTGAATAATCTAGAATAGTTAGAAGTTCTTCACGTTCAAGAAATTCTAGATCCCATCCAAAATTGCTCATCGTAGTCAAAACATGAGAACGAGGCTCGTTCATGGTAACTAAAATACCTGGTTCTCCTTTCAGACAACCCTGAACAACGAATTGAGTAGCAAGAGTAGTTTTACCACTACCAGGTCCCCCTGCAATGACTATTACCCATCCCAGAGGAAAACCTCCTCCTAAAAGTGTATCTAAACCTTCAACGCCTGATGGAATAAGTTCAATGCGGTTTGACATGATTAATTACCTTTCACTTTGCTTTTCAACTTCAAATACTTCTAAATCTCGCTCTAAGAGTCTAACCTCACTAAGAGATAATGTTTCTGGCGAAAGTGTAAGGAGTAAATTTGAACCTTGAATCAAAACTTCATCACGTATATGTTGTATAAATCGAAGAACAGGTTTGAAATCATTTTGTATAATGAGATATTCGATACCATCAAGGAGAACAATTGTGGGAGATGATATATCGATAAATTGTTGAACAATATGCGAAATACCATTCAATTGAACAGGATCTAGGGTCATTTCATCCTTACGACGAGTAAGCCAGTAAATAGGAATCTGATCAAGTTGAAAATCCTCTTTGAGATGAGGAGGATAGCGACGGGAAATACAAAGACCTTTCTTCTTTTCAGAAAGAACTTTTTTAAATGTTAAAAACGCTTTAGACGGTTCTTCACCTTCAAATAAGTAAGTAACACCTTTTCGAAGTAGAGAGGGTGGAGTCGGAGGTGTAGAGCGAGTCTTCTTTGAAGTTTTCCGTCTAGGCAAATGAGTTTCCACATATTACTTTTATGATTAGGAAGTTTTTGCAGGTCTTAATCATGTCATCCAATGTAGATAACATGAGGAACATATCGGAACGGAATGGATTGGGCCAAAGAGGTCATAAATGATGGTATACCCGCTAAAGGATTAGGATGTTAAACCATTACTGAAACGCGTCTCAAAGAACCATTATGAGATGTCATTGTATAATCTAGTGTGCCTCAGGAAAGTGGCTGAAGAGCTGAAATATTTATCTATAATGAAATTAATTAGGTAAATCCTTGATTATTGTTTGGGGAGTTAAGATCCGAAAGCTGCCTAATTATCAAAAATATATTTGCTAATGGAAAATAAAAACCTAAGTATTTAGTATAAAAAAGAAATGAAAATTATAAAAAATCACTCTAAAATACTTCAATAGAAAGATATGTTGGTCGAAAACACAGTGATATACCGGAAAATACTCATTCTCGTAATTGTATTAAGCTTCTGGACAGGTATCGTAAAAGCAGAAGTAATATCAGATTGGGGGGATGTCGTAGATATAAATTATTCGTTATGGGAAGATGCTGCTCATACAATTCCTATTTCAGGGAATATAGATGTTGATCTAACCTATATTTATCTTTCAACTTCCTCAACAGTACCTGCGAGTATTCAAGCATTATTTCCCCAAGCAAGTGCTAGCTATCTGTTGAAATTCAAAGAAGAAATAGTAGGACTGGTAGTTGGAGAACAAAAGAATTTTATGATAGCAGCAGCAGATGCGTATGGAGATAGAGATCTCTATTATCTGGTAGAAATGTTGAGAATCCATTATGATGCATCAGGGGGAGATACGTCAGAGACTGTAACAACAACCACCCAAACCCGAACATCACCTGTAAGTGATCTCTTTGCACCAACTATAATTATTGGAGGAGCAGTTCTAGCAGGAGTGGTATTCGTCATCTTCACCGTTCGAAGTTCACGACAAACACAGAAAGTACTCTCAAAGGAAATGAGTAGTAGCGTGATTCGTGAAACTGGGATTCGTGAACAAAAAAGTCAGCTGAAAGATCTGAGAGAATTGACAGAAAGTTTTGGTGAAAAGCCTAAAACACCCGAGAAAGGAGAAGTAAAATTCCGTCGACGACGATGACAGAATCCCCAGATTAACAAATTTTAGATTCAATCTAATCATTATATATACAGAATAAGAATAATAGTATTTTCTGTTTTGAAACACAAAAATTTTAGTAGAGTGAAGTACTTAAAAGAGACTTGAAAAAAAGAATAGAAGCAAAATCCCCCCAAAATAATTAGTTTAAGACAAAATACCTATTAATACATCATAATATCTTGCTGTTTATTTGAATCATTAACAGAACTTGATGAAATATCTGAAGCTAAAATACGTAATAAATCATTACGCGTCAGCAAAAAAATCCCTATTTTCTCTGCTAAAGAACGAGCAGGATCAGAAAAAACATTGGCAATGATCAAAACTTTTCCTAAGGAACGATTATCCTTTAAAACCTGCTCGGAGCGAATGATAATGTCAACACCAACAGCACGCTTCCAATCCTTAATGATCACTCCAATAGGATCATCATTAGACCCATTCTGTATAAGAAGATTTAAACGGCTGTCACCAAGATGATGAAAATTTCGATCGACAACAAAGCCCCGTTGTCGACAATACTCTAAAGTTAATTCTTCCAATTCTAATAAATCAACATTATTTTTCATAATAAACCCTCAATAAATTAAATATCAATATAAACTCCACCACACCAATAGAAAACAGGAGAACTGACATTAGTCCTCAGTCCTCCGAGATAATAAGAGAGCAGCTGGTTCGAGAGCAAAAGTCTTGTCTCGAAGATGATGATAAACAATATAAATCTCCGCAGCAAATGCAATAGGAGAATCCCATTCAAACGATAGCAATTTAGAGCGATAATCCTGTGGGTGTTTACCCTCAGAAAGAAGTTTGGATAATAATAGAGGCTTCAGATGATAATTCATTGTTGATAAATTAACAAGAAACATATCTGCAAGCTCAGAATTACGTAAACCATCAACACGTGCGTCAGAGAAAAAATGTCGAGCACGATACTGTTCGAATAGAACAGCAGCTAAAATTTCTTTTCGTTTTGGAGTCAACATAGCAATAAACGAATCAGATTCATCCTCAGAATCAAGCGATTCAATCAGCTGTTTAGCAACCGAAAAACGGTACTCCTCAAGAATACGTAAAGTAAGAGAAGCTGTTAATTTATCAGTACCCTCAAAACGCTTCAGTAAAATTAAACGATCAAGACAAACCTTAGCAAGAAATAAAGCGAGATGAGGTAATCCGAAACTATTCTCTATAATTAGATCAAGAGTTTTGGTCGAAAAAAGCTCAAAGGGAGAGCGAGCACCAGCCATACGCTTAAGAAGCATATCACGCAATTCAAGACGAGAAAAAACAGGATAAAAGAAAAAATCTGAAAAATAACTGAATAAATACTGACGTAAGTCAGAAGAAAGACTAGCTAAGCCTAATGAACTCATAAGGCCAACAAATATAAATCCATGAGGAAGACGAGAGTTTAAAGCCTGAAAAAGTTCGCCAAGACGAGGAATAGCGAAGGATCCAGTTAAAGTTAAATCAATACCATCAACAAAAAGAATGATAGGGGTAGTAAAAGAAGCAAGAGATACAAGAAAGCGATCATAATTAATGGGACTAGCATCAGAAGAAAGAATTTCCCCGTCCAAATTAAACGGTGCCTGCCAAGAGAAAAGATCAACATAAACTGATTGAAAACCATGTAAATCTATTTGATCCCAATTACGAGTAAGAAACTGAACCATAGAAGACTTACCCGAACCACGTAAACCATGTAAAAGAAGATGGCGAAAAGGAGAGGATGAATCAGCCTGAAAATGACTAAAACAACAGGCCCCCAAAGCCTTAACTAAATCCGAAAGAACCATATCCCGTTCAATAAATAGATTCTCGTCAAAAAGGTCCCGAGGGGAGAGAAAAGGATCACGCTCAAAACCAAAAAGCTCGTAGGAGGACTTACGATGAAGCTGACCAGAGGAACTACGTCGTAGATCATCGCGAAGCTTTTGGAAAAGCGATTTTTTTTCTGACATGAAGGAAACACCCCAGAGAAGGGACACCAAGACAGAGGATGATAAGATACCCGAAATCGAAATGACCCTCAGAAGGGGAAAACGCAGGAAAGAGAACATGATGGAGAAAGATCGACAAAGGAAGGAAAATGAGCAAAAAGCTCGAAGAATTGACTACATTGATCAAACACGGAGAGAGAAGGCGCTACCCGGAAGAGGGAAGATCACTAAATCACATAATATCGAAGTTTTCTAGATATTAATAAACCTTCCTAAAATCAAAGTATTTAAATAAAAATGAAATGCAAGGAAATTGCTTTATCCATATGAAATAAAGCATCTAAGGACTTTTGAAAGCTTTCGAACTAAATTATCCGATAACAAAGGTCGGTACCCGTTTAAGGCGGAAAGAATTTATAAAGTAAAATTATAAATGAGTTATGAAGATAAATTGCAGCCCAACGAGTTTGATTTTAGTTTTTTATGGGTTTTGTCGAAGAAAGAAACCATTTATATCCCTAAACCCTTAATACGAAAAATTCCGTTTAAAATTGGTGATTTAGTACGAGTTTATACTACTTCAGGCGCAATGATCACTTCTATAATCAGTAATAACTATGTGATCTATTTACCCAAAAAACAAGTAAAAGCACTTTTATTAGTCCCAGGTGATCTTGTCCGTGTTGAATGGCAACCTCAGATTTCTCAGGAGCCTTTGACTATTCCTGCTTTACCTGATACCGATTCTCTTGGTTCTTAATGTGATTTCTCCACATAAACTAACTAGGTTTTTAGATAGTACAATAAGCACTATTGATTCTTAATCTCTCAGAGAGTGAATGAAGACCACAATAGTAATAGCTAATTTATTCAGTATTTCAATTTAGTGATGAATGAAAAATTGGTGAAATTAAAAATATAACGTACTACTGCTATCTTATGGAGAATGGTTTTACATCCATCCTTAAAAAATATTTAAATATTCGAAAAAACCCTTTCTTGAGCTGGTTGATGACCTATGAAAAGATCAACTTACTCTAGAATTTTATTGATATTTAGTATATTAATGCTTACACTTGCTTTATCAGGCTGTACAACCCCAGCTGAAGGTAAGTTAAAAGCAGGATTCATCTATGTAGGACCAATAGGTGATTATGGCTGGACTAACGCACATGACGTTGGTAGACTCTTTGTAGAGAATAAATACGACTGGTTAGAAACAGAATACCTTGAAACCGTTGGTGAGGATATTGCGTCCGTTAAAGAAGCAGCTGACACCCTTATAACAGTTAAAGGATGTGATGTGATCTTTACTACTTCTTTTGGATTTATGGATGGTACTATTGAAGCTGCTACTGAACATCCAGAGACATTATTTTTCCATTGCTCTGGTTATAAGCGAGCTGTGAATGTAGGAACATATTTTGCAGATCTATATCAAATGTACTATCTTAATGGAATGATGGCAGGTTATTTGTCGAATACAACTAAAGCTGGATACGTGGGTGCTTTTCCAATACCTGAAGTTATTCGTCATATCAACGCTTTCACATTAGGTATGAAAGCAGCCAATAATGATTCAACAGTCGAGGTTACTTGGATAAATTCTTGGTATGACCCCACAGCTGCTACTAGTGCTGCTAATGCTCTTATTGGCAAAGGAATCGATATGTTAGCTTTTACTGAGGATAGTCCAGCAGTTATGCAGGCAGCAGAAGCTGAAGACGATGTTTATGCCTTCTCACACTATTCTCCTATGCAAGAATATGCCCCACAAAGCACTATTTCGGGGCAATTAGTCCATTGGGAAATTATGTACGATGATATATTATCTAAGGTCCATGATGGTACTTATAATTCTACAAATTTAGCTTCTGTTGACTATCTGTGGTTCTTAAAAGAAGGAGCAGTTGAATTGGGTGGTAATTTTAATGTTCCAATTAATCCTATCTTTGTTCCTGAGTTACAAAGTATTACAGTTGATTCAACGACTTCATACAACTTTATCATGACAAAACATGATCAAATGGAAGCTGAAACATTCTTCCCATTTACTGGTCCGATATATGCCCAAAATGGGACACTTATGTTTGCATCTGGGGTACAAGCGACTATAGCTGACTTGTTTACTTATATGGATTGGTTTGTTGATGGTGTAATTGGGATACCTGGATAAAAACCATTAACCAATCCCTATTTTCTTTTTTTTCTTAAATTAAAATTAAAAAATTTGTTTTTTTGGAGAATAATTAAATTTAAAAGCTTCAACTACTAAAATTTAGTTAAAGGGTCTTAAATTATTCAGAGAATGAATTTTTATTCCATTTTTTATTTTTTATATCTATAGCAACATAGCATTTAAATCCCTTCTAAATGTTCGATGGTACTTTTTGTGATTAATAGCTGGAGATAATAGTATGGAACTAGTTTTAGAAATGAAAGAAATTTGTAAGACTTTTTATGGCGATGGGATTGTTGTAAAGGCTAATGATCATGTGAATTTTACGTTAAGGAAGGGGGAAATTCATGCCTTATTAGGTGAAAATGGAGCTGGTAAATCGACATTGGTGAATGCTTTATTTTTTCCCCCCGATTCAGGAGTTATTTTAATCAATAGGAAAGAAGTAGATTTAGATAATCCTTTAACTGCAATTAAAGATTATAAATTAGCGATTGCGCGTCAAGATCTTTCAAAATCTCTTATCGAACGCCATACAGTTGCTGAAAACATTTTAAGTTTTTCAGAAGGATTTTTTCTTTCAATAACAGAAATTGAACGTGAAATCAAAAAAGCATTACAAAAATTTGATTTAGGAGATATTAATCCTAAAGCAAAGGTCTGGAAATTATCAGGAGGAGAAAAACAACGAGTAGAAATTCTTAAGGCATTGATTACCAACCCAGATATTTTAATTCTAGATGAACCAACCGCTATGTTAACTCCACCTGAAATAAAAAGTCTCTTTAATTTATTGTATCAATTAAAATCGAAAGGGGTCTCAATTGTGATTATTACCCACCACCTTGAAGAAGCCATTAATTTTAGTGACAGAATTACTGTTCTTAGACACGGAAAAGTCGTTGAAACTCTCGAAACCGAAAAAATGAGAGATCATAGAGGGAATGAGAATGAATCTATAAGATATCTTGCTTCTTTAATGGTTGGAAAAGATGTTCTATATAATTTGCACAGAGAAACTATTCATTCAGGAAGTATTGTTGTTGAAATAAAAGATGCCATTGTAAATAATGACATGGGTGATACTGTCGTACTCGGGATAAATCTTAAATTAAAAGCCAATAGTATTCTAGGTTTAGCAGGGATTTCAGGTAATGGACAAAGAGAATTGATTGAAGGTTTATTTAGATGGCGAAATTTAGAATCAGGAAAAATCATAATAAGGGGAAAAGACATTACAAATAAATCAATAAATGAAGTTAGAAAGTTAGGCGTAGCTTATATCCCCGAAGATAGACAAAAGGCCCTAGTTTTTGATCTATCGGTACGAGATAATTTAATGTTAAATTCGTATAAACTATCGCCCTCATTTTTTATAAACTATTCAGAAATTGTTTCTGAAACAGAAGCATTAATCAAACAGTATAATATTAAAGCAACAAGTCCGCTTTCACCTGTGAGAAGTTTAAGTGGTGGGAATAGACAAAAAGTCGTCGTTGCAAGAGAATTTTCTCTTAGAAAAGGTAAAGATTTGATATTGATTGCAGAAAACCCTACTTTTGGATTAGATGTAGGAACTACCCAATTTGTACGTGAAGAACTCCTGAGAAAACGCGCTGAAGGAGCTGCAATTCTTCTCGTATCAAGTGATTTAACAGAAATTTTGAGTCTCTGTGATGAGATTGCAGTAATTTACAAAGGCAAGATAATGGGTGTATTGACTAGAGAAGAAGCGACTAGAGAAAATATCGGATTAATGATGGGTGGAGCAAACTTGTCAAGTTCGAAGGAGGTACTAGCATGAAAATTTACGGTACAGAGATATATTTTCAAAAAAGAATAGACCCTATAACAGGTATTAAAGCTGTATTTGTTAGAATCTCCTTTCTCTTGTTAGGATTAGGTGTTGCAGGATTAATTTTTCTTTTTAACGGGATAAATCCTATACAAGCATACTATGATATGATACAGGTTAATTTATTATTGATTCCGAACACTATTGCACGATTTATACCTCTATTAGCAATTGGAATTGGATTAGCGGTTCCATTTAAGACTAGAGTTGATAATATAGGAGCTGAGGGTCAATATATTATTGGAATGTTAACAGCTGCTGGTACAGCGTTCTTATTTCCTGACTTACCTGCAATAATTCTTATTCCACTTATGTTTATTAATTCATTTATATTAGGAGCAATTTGGGCCATTCCAGTTGTCTTATTTCGTGCAAAAGGAGGATTTCAAGGAGCTGATGTAGTAGTAAGTTTTCTCTTAGTTTTTCCTGCATTATATTTAATGGAATGGTTAGTCAGCGATCCATGGCGGGATCCTGAAACAGGTTTCACATATAGTTCGCTACTACCAGTTAATGCTCGAATACCCAAAATCCCAGGAACCCCTATTTATATTTCGATTTTTTTGGTTCTTGCTATTGCATTATTGATATACTATTATTTATTCAGAACCGTAAATGGGATTCCTAAAACCAAATTAGGGTATGAAATAAATGTTTTAGGTAAAAATCCTCTAGCTGGTCGAGTCGCAGGGATGAGTTTTTTTAAAGTAATACTAATCACAATGACCTTCTCTGGGGGGATGGCCGCTATAGCTGGTGTAGGTGAAGTTGCAGGAAACTCCTTACGCTTGGGTGTAAAAAGCCAAGGTTATGGGTTTACAGGAATCGCTGTGGCTTATCTTGGGGGGTTAAATCCCTTAGGTATTATTGTAAGCGCGTTATTCTTTGCTGCACTTAAAGTTGGAGGACTAGCTCTAACTGGTATTCCTTCTACTGTCTTACAATTATTTAGTGGTATTGTAATCTTCTTTGTTCTCTTAAGTGAATTCTTTTTTCGTTTTACTATAAAATCAAGGAAGTTATCCTAAATGGTCAATACAATTCTTATGTTCAATTCGATTGTTGCCGCAGCAACATTTTTCCTTTTACCCACCCTTGGTGAGATTTATGCAGAGCGATCTGGAATATTAAATCTCGGAATAGAAGGTATGATTATTGCTTCAGCAGCCTTTTCATATGCCATAGCCTATAGTACTCAAAATGTATGGCTTGGTGTGCTCTTTGGAATGCTATTAGGAGCTGTACTCTCTGCAATTCATGCAATAGTCTCTATTACCTTTACAAGAACACAAGTTGTTTCTGGTATTGGATTAACAATACTTGGAACAGGATTAAGTGGTATCCTTGGTCGTGGAGTTGTTGGAAAAGCAATAGACACATTAGAAAACGTTAATATTCCAATATTAAGCGAAATACCATATATTGGAGAAATATTTTTCGAACACCCAATAATAGTCTATATATCATATCTTCTTGTCCCAATCTGTTGGTTTATTCTATATAAAACAAGAATAGGTATTTTGATTAGATCTGTAGGAGAAAATCCTGAAGCTGCATACAACCAAGGTATTAATGTTAATCTTATAAGATATTTATGCGTAATTTTTGGGGGAATGATGTCAGGACTAGGAGGAGCATATTTATCACTAGGTTATCTTAACTTTTGGTCAGAAGGAATAACACAAGGAAGAGGATGGATTGTAATTGCCTTAGTCGTTGTTGCGTTGTGGAATCCACTTGGCGCTTTTCTCGGGTCTTATGTATTTGGAGCCTTTGATGTAATGCAATACTATTTTCAACTACTCCTACCAACACCAGTCTTAAAAATGGCTCCTCATCTCTCTACTATACTTTTTCTCGCGATTTGGGGTATAATACTATCTGGAAAAAAGGTGAAAAGTATTGTAGGTGCACCCACTGCTCTGGCTGTTCCTTTTGAAAAAAGCTGATTTAATTTGAAACTTTTTAGGGTTTCAAAAAATAGATCCAGAGTATATACATTATTATAAGAGAAATCTAAAATCCTAATTCCCAATAACAAATTTTTTTAGTTTCATCTGGGTTTTATGCATTAAGGAAGATGAGGTTTCAAAATTCTAAGAAAATTGACATTACTCACACTATCCCTCTTAAAATCCCTAGTGGTATAACTCAAGTAAATATTTACTTTTCAATTCCTAGTGAACATTTAAATCAAAGTAATATCCTCATCAAAGAAATTTCTCCTCCTCCCCTTGAATATTTGAATATAGAAGACAATAAAGTTGCTTATTTTGAGTGTAAATCTTCCATCCGAATTTATATCAGATGTCACTATGTTATTTCTGAATTGAAACTTGAAAAACCTACTTCAGTAACAGAACTCTCAACCAAAGAATATAAGAGATTTACATGCAGTCAACAGCTTATTCAAATTAATAATGAGATTAAAAACCTTGCACAAAACATTGTTAAAGACGAAAAAGAGCCTATAAAACGAGCTAAGTTATTATTTACTTGGATTATTGAGAATATCAAATATAAAAAGCCATCGGATAATTTTGGGAATCTTATTGCTTTAAGTACAAAGAAGGCGGATTGTGGAAATATGAGCTTCCTCTTTGTTTCTCTCTGTCGTGCCCTTAATATTCCTGCAAGGGTTATATTCGGTTGGTGGACAATAAGTTTAGGGAAAACAGGACCACATGCTTGGTCAGAATGTTTCATTGAAAATTATGGCTGGATTCCTGTTGACTGTGCAACTTCAAGATTAATAAAACAAGCTAAACGTAGGTTTAATCTTTTTTCCGGAATTGATTTCTATGATATTTCAAAAGATCCAAACTATTATTTTGGCAACATCGACAATAAGAGAATTATTTATTCTTTTGGATCAGAACTTAATGCGCCTCATTCGTATTCTGAATTCAATATTAAACAATATAAGAAATTTAAATTAAATCTGAATGGATCTCCTTATATTTGGGGAAAATTATCCCGAGAACAGAAAATTCTTTGGTTACAACCTTTTTTCATTGATTTTAAAAGAGAAAGGGAAAATATTAATTGCTATCCTTCCTATAAAAACAAATTAAAAATTAATGTCCCTATCAAAGCAAGATTAAATTATTATTCTCATATTCTATCAGGAATACTAATTCTCCCTTCAATTCTTGGGTTAATTTTTCTAAATAATCCCATTTTTTTACTAATAACTAGCCTATTTCATAGTTTTTCTGCATTATTTCTATGGAAAGGAACAACAAGGATTCTTTATACATTCATTCTGTTCCTCATTCTTATCTCTATTTTATTAACAATTTTCTAAACAAATTTTTCTCAAAACCAAACTGAATAAGGTAAGTATCAATTAATTCAAAGAGAATTTATTCTAGTAAGATAGAATTAAAATAGGAAACAGTATCCTATCTTTGGTTTCTCAACTTTTTTTGAGTTTTTTTATCAAAAGGAGGTTTAATCTCCTCCATAATTTTAAGGTTAAATTTTGAATGCACCCCTAAAATAGGGAGTATGCCATTTTTTTTCTTTTTTGTTTTCTTTTTTTGTTTTATTAGGAATCTGTTTTTCTTCCTATTTCTCAAAATTAGACCTCATATTTAAAATCCCTTATTTTTATAATCAGACAATTAAGATTAATTTATTGATTTCTATCAAATTGAATAACATTCAAGGTTTTTTTAGCCTTAAAACTATTCAATTCAGCATGAATAAACGTTTGAGAGAGGTAAAGGTTATTATGATAATAATTTTTCTTTGATTTAGTGTTTTTGTAAAAAGATCATTCTAAAAGAAACTCTGGTTGATCTACCCATGAAAAACTCTCTTCTCTGAGATAAACGGCAATAATCTTCCATAATTCTTTTAATTTTGCTTCTGTAGGTTCTGATACAACTGAATATATCTTCTCTTCTAAATCAGGGGGTTTTTTTTCAAGTAATGGTAGTTCTTTTAAGATCCACTTTAGTCTTGGAGTCCATTCATTATTTATATTATAAATTAATGATAAAAATGACTTTACAGCCTGACTAGCATGAATTCTTCCGCAAAACATGTTCTTACTTCTTAAACATGAGATTGCTCCAGTTATTTCAAACCAGAACTCGTAATAATATTTTTTTAAACGTTCTAATCGTCTTGAATAATCATAAATTCCAATTTCAGAAATTAATAATGATAATTTTCCTGTTCTATCAGAAATAATTGGACAATTTTTATATTCCCAATGATCTTGGTCAATATCAGACTTCTTACACTTTTCTAACTCCTTTAAGGATTTATAGATAATATCATAGTTTTCAGTATGAATATAATGTTGTCCCTTATCCCTTAATTCAATAAATTTTTGTTCTGTAACAACCAATTCTAAATCTATATCAGAATTATTAGTTTGATAACCTTTTCCACGAGATCCAATAAGTATTACTCCAAGGATAGTATCATTTTGGCCATATTTTTCTATAATCTTATCGATCCTCTCTTTATTCTCCAAATTTTTCACGCTTATTTTTTTTTAAACAAGCTAAATATTAAAAAAATTACTAAGCTTTCAATTAACAAGAGTTCCTAGATTACCTTAGGTCAGAGTTGATTAACTTGTTCGATAATACGAACACGCTGTTCCTGTTTCCAAACGGTCTGTTCTATTGTATAGATATATTTAGGGGATTTTACATGAATATATTTGGATTATTAAGAAAATAATTCAAAAAAGGTGTTAATTATGAGTTTTAATGGCAATATAAAAAGATATGGAGCAATTGCAGTTATTAGTGGTGGCATTCTTAGTATCTTTATATTTGGAGTTTTACTGAATGCCACTAATATAATCCCAGGGCCTGAGAATCCTCCTTCAATTGGAGTTGGGTTACGATTAGCTACTAGGATGCAAAATTCTGAGGATAATATTTCATATATATGGTGTTATAACAATTCCTGGGTGAATGTTAATTTAACTGAACATTATCAGACGAGGGTAGATAGGATAGATGGAATCAGAGTGGGCCTTGTAAATGATACTCCTACAATCGCCCTAATACACGAACCAATAGCTGAAATAAGTACCTTTGAATTAACAGATTTGAATATCGTTACAGCAAAATTTCATGAAGCTATTTCTGTTCTCAATGATACAACTACAGAAATTAAGAACCTTGGTGAAATTTGGCCCCCAACATTTATGATTGAACTGGCCTATGAGAATGGTACCTCACTTTCTATTGTTTATTCGAAACCTCACAGTCTTATCAGTGTTGTAAACGGTACTTGGACTTTATCTGAGTTTGAACACCATGGAATTCGCCATGTTGAGTTAGAATACAGAGATGATTATTTATTCCTACCGTTCACAGATCACTCTAAGATAACATCTGCTTTAAACGCTTTTAGTGATTTTATATATGGATTATTCCCAATTTGATTATTTGATGAGAGAGTAGAGCCCTCTTCTTTCTCATCATCCTTTTTTTACCTGAATGTTAAGTTTTTAATAACAAATATCAATACATATCCTCTAGCTAGTGAAATATCATGAATAATGTTCAAGATGATATAAATGAAGTTTTAAAAGGAAAAACCCTCCAGATTTATTGGTATTTACTTAGATCAGGAAATTCAGGCGTAAGAGAAATCCAGAAGAGACTGAAAATTTCTTCTTCTTCAACTGTTCATTATCATTTGAATAAACTCGTTGGTTTGGGATTAGTAAAACAAGATAAAATGGAAAAATACTATATTGAAGAACAGGTAAAAATTGGCATCATAGGATTGTATATTAAAATTGGGAGGCGTATGATACCACGTATGCTTTTCTATCTCTCATTTTTTAGTATTTCTGGGGTTTTATTCACGATATATTTAATTCTAATACCTCAGCCTCTTCAAATATCAGATTTATTATTTATTCTATTCGCGATTGGAGGAATAGGCATTTTCTTATTTGAAACATATAAAATATGGAATATGCAGCCTTTATAATCTCCTAAAATTACTAAAAAGGACATTAGTGTATAAAAATATTAAAATTTAAAAACTCTTAGAACCACTAAAGATCAGTTTATTGAGTTAGATCAACTTCTATATTATAATTAAATGCTATCCAACTTGTTGAGCTACAAAAAGGACATGGAGGATTTACAGAACCTTTCATAGTAATGAGGGATTTAAACTCTGATTTTTCTACACCTCTTAGGCAGCGAGAACAGAAAATTGATTGATTAAAGTCCATTCTGGCACCTGATAACATGGATAGGATAATAAGTGTTCATCAATTTTAAAATAATTTTTAAGTTATAAGAGTTTAAATGATTAAGAAAATCTAGTAAGAATGATCAAGATGTTTCCAGAGAATGTCCGAGAATATATGAAAAATTCCAAAATCCCAATCCGACTTTCTTTTCAATCTGAAAGCGGATGGCCAATGATTATTTCATTATGGTATGATTTTCATGATGATAAGATCTTTCTAGCAACTCCCCAAAGTTCCAAGGTTGTTAATTACCTTTTAAAGAGTCCTAGATGTGCTTTTGAAGTCTCTAATGAAGATCCACCTTATTGTGGTGTTAGAGGCCAAGCAAAAGTTGAAATTAACGAAAAAACTGGATTATCAACTCTTCAACAGCTATTAGATAAATACCTACCAGAAGGCAGAGAGTCAGCGTTTGGAAAACGATTACTTAACCGAAAAATGAAGGAAGTAGCCATTATATTAAAGCCCTTGAATTTTTTTATGTGGAATTTTAAGGATAGAATGCAAGATTCTATCAACGGTTCAAAGAAAGAACCTTTATGCCCTGAGGCAAGCTAAAGGATCACTATAAACAAGATCGTCCTTTTCAAAAAGAAAAAAAAAGAGGAATGATTATCTCATTCTATCTCTTAATACTGTTCCAACAATAGTAACTGCAATTAAAATTGCACAGACTGCTGCGACCAAGGATACATCTTGTCTAGATTCTAATTGTTTCATAACAATTCCAAAAAAAGCCCAAACTGGTACTAATCCATATGCGACATCTTTTCGTTGGATTAGAATGATAACTGCGATAATTGTTGCAACTAACAGAACGATTGCTGTCCAAATTCCTTCATTGATTCCAAATCCATCCCAATTTACTGAAACAAGGAATGCCGTAACATTCGCTACTGTTGCAACCGTAATCCAACCCAAATAAACGCTAAATGGTACATGAACTGCCAATTTTACATCTCGCGAAATAGATTTCCTTCCAATATCCAATCGGGTATAAATAATAATTAGAGAGATCAGTAAAGTGAACATTATAAGCAATGATAACAATAATTGTTCATAATGCCAGAAAACTATCCAGATACTGTTTGCTAGGCTGCTAATAATGAACCACCATGCTATTTCTTCGAATATTGGTGATTCTCTATTACGAGGTAAAGTCTGATAAATTGTGAAAATGAGTAATAAGGTGTATATTACTGACCAGATAGCAAAAACATAACCAGCCGGTACAAAAAGGTTTGGATATTGATCTGATAGTTCTTGTGTTGTTTTTCCATTTAATGGGAGACCAACAGCTAGAAAATTCATCACAACAGTGAGGATAAAGCCTAAGATATTCCCAACAATTAGTATATTCTTATTTTTATTTATAAAATTCATTTTCATTTTACTCCGAAAGATTCATTTCAAGATACTTTTCTAAATTTGTTTTTCCTATGGTAACATTATCATAACTTTTTAGTATAGAATTCGTGATTTGAGCTAATAACATTTTAACTCCATCTGTTTTATCAACTTCTGTTATTGGTGATATTCTAATGACTATACCATCATCTCTTTGGTTTAACAGCATAAAAAAGGTATCTTTTTTCCCAGTTTTAACACACAAAGCATCTATAAGAATTGATTTATGATCCTTTGAAATATAAAAATCATTTGTCTTTAAAATTGTATCATTAGATCTGATGAAAATTGGTTTAATATCTTTAAAAACTGTTTCAATGCTAATATTACCATTTATAACCGAATGCGGCATAATAATTACCTCAATGACTTGTTAGTTTGTTTTCAGAAGTTTTAACTAAATAATTAAGTTGTTCAAGTCCACAACGACCACATATTGCCGCGCCTTCTTGTAAAGTGATTCCACATCGTAAACATGGGTACCCAATAATTGATTGTTTAATGAAATAGCGAATCATTAAAGCCAAAACTAATCCAGAAAATAAAATTATCGCTCCTAAATAGTAAGGAAAAGCAGCATTGATCTCAAAGAGTGCAGTTCCAATCAAAGGACCTGAAATACGCATGAAAGATCCTACCCCCTGATTTAACCCTAATATAGCTCCTGAATTATCTTGAGGGGCTTCTTTAGACAAAAATGCGCTTAATGTTGGATTAGAAATGGATGAACCAAGTGCAAGAGGAATTACCCATAATATCATCGTTTCTAAAGAAGAGACAGTACTTAATCCAATAAAACCAAGAGTAAGAAACAATAATCCAGTAACAATTAGAGTAGTGTCTGAGTACCGATTTGTTAGAGGGCGAATCAACCCAGCTTGGGTTATAACCACAATTAATCCTATAATAAAGAATATCGCTCCTGCAGTGGTTTCATCTAACCCGAATCGAATATTTCCTAGAAGGGCTAAAGTAGACTGCATTTTAGAAAAAGCAAGAGAAATTACAGCAAAAAGTAAAATTGCTAGAAAAATCGTCGGTTTTGACAGAGATGACCTAATTGAGGGCTTATTTTCAATAGGTTCTAATAATATCATTGTTTGTTTTTTCATATCGTTTGTTAATGATTCAGGTAAAAATTTTATAGCTGCTATCAAATTGATTACTGCTAAGACAGTTGAAAAGAGCGCTGGTAGGGCATATCCCCCGAAATATGATAATAATCCTCCGATACCTGGTCCCAAAGCGAATCCAAGACCAAAAGCCGCTCCCAATAATCCAAATCCCTTTGCTCGATCTTTTCCTTCTGTAGTATCAGCAATATATGCTTGACTTGCAGGGAGTGTTGCAGCTGTAAAAAAGCCTCCAATTAGACGTGACAGAAAAAGCATGAATAATGAATCAATAAAAACTGTTGCTGTTAATAAAAGAGTTCCTAATCCTAGAACCGTGCCTACCAATCCTGCTAAAATCACTGGTCTGCGTCCATAGTTATCTGAAAGTCTACCCCAAAATGGTGCAGCTATAAAACTCATGAATGAATATGCACTAGCTAATATTCCATATAAGAAAGGTGTAGCACCTAAATCTAATGACCAAAAGGGTAATAATGGGATAATAATGCCAAATTCTAGTAAGTCTATGAAAACTGCAAGAAAAAGGACACTAATAGCTCCTTTTTTGATATTATTTGTTTTAATTGTCATTATTAAGCCTCTATTTACATCAAAAATGTTTCATATAAGAAAAAATTTCTATTAACTTCGAAGTGCCTTCCTATCTACCTTGTCAATTACAATCTTTGGTAAATCTTTATCACGGAGCTCAATAAAACGTGAAATTTTATATTTAGCTACTTTTCCTATAAAAAATTCAACTATATTTTCTGTTTGGATTTTTTTCCCTACTAAAAATAATTATAAATGGGATTAAGCAAATATTAATCCCATAAAAACGAGCCAAGCCAAAGCTGATTTAGCAACCAAGCTTAGGATTTGGTACCCTCTTTCACCAAACAGATAATCTTTCCAAGGGCCTATTTTCTTATATTGCAGGAACATATTTACTGCAAAGCTGTTGAAGAAAATAAAATACATCACAATTGCTACATACACAAATGTGGGGATGGCTTGATCGACTCCAGTCTCAAATGTAAGAAAAGTTCCTAGAATAACAATCCAAGGCATTATTCCAGCTATCCAGCCTAGTGAATATGGTAACCAGCTGGTCTTTTCAGTATATTGATTATATTTCTCCATCAATAATCCAAACATGTTCATCAGAAAGTTTAATACGAAAACTAACGTCAGAATCCAGAAGTCAAGAATACCAAAGGCTAAGGAGATAAATAAAATCATTACTGAGGAACTAAAAGAATATTCCCACCAACGAATTGGATTCATCTTCTTGCTGAGATTTTCCACATAAGATTTATTCAACGGAAATGCGATCAAAAAATGGGCAATAGCAGACATTAATAGGAAACTAGCCAATAAAATTCCTGCAACGTTTTCAAAAGCAAAAAAGACTTCAGGAACTGGTTCAAAGATTGGTTTTGTACCTGTTAGTACTTTGACCTGTAGCCTAGAAATATATATATCAACTGAAAAGTTTTTTATTTCCTCAATAAACAAACTTAAGCCAAAAATCAAAAAGCTTTGCACGAAATGTAATATTGCCATAGCAATATTAAATTTTTTTAAGTATGTCTGACTTATAGAGGAGGTTTCTCCACTTTTAAATGTAAATTCACTCATTTTTCTCAAAACTCTTTTATTATGTTGTTTAGGATAAATACAGCAAATCTTGCTCATTATTTAATAGCTGATTTTTTGATAATCATAGAGAACTAGAATAATAATGGCCTTTAAAAATCTCATCCATAATTTATGGACAAAGCTTTGGCAGCAGTCAGTAGAGATATTCTAGTAATTCTCTGAACTAATGTAATTAAATATTGAGAATAGGGCCTATATGCCTCGAAGAACATATATCTAGTAGTTTCGGTTTCATTTGTAATTTCTGGGTGGAGTAACGCACTATACGCTCGTAGAATATTGTTTAGACTTGACAGAATTAAGAAATACTCAATGTTATCTACTTTTTTTCCTGTCAATGATTGATATTGCTTCACAAATTGCTTTGTAACATCTTTTCCCGTAGAGGAAGTAGTTACAATAGCAAATGCCAAGTCATGTCTAAAATCCCCTAATTTTATGTCTGCCCAATCTATCACTACTAATTTTCTATCTGGAGTGATTATTACATTATTCATATGATAATCACCGTGTAATAATACTATTTCCTCACACTTTTGTTTATGTTCTTCAAGCCAAAATATGAGGGGTTCTAATTCAATAATTTTATATTTTTTAATCATCTGTTTAGGGAATTCAATAATTCTATTGACAAAAAAATATGGATCATTTTCAATATTGGGTCTTGAGATAAAAGAAAATTGATTTTTCCACTTAAATTGATGAAGTTTAACTAGCTCTCGGATGAATAAATGCATTAGGGAGATTCTTTCATTTTTATCTTGTGTTTCAAAAAAAGAATCAGCTAATAGAGTCCCTGAAATTCTTTCCATAATTAAATAGCTGTTTGAAATATTTGGTGAGTCCTTTTTCCAAAGAT
>Ga0209536_100003641_pt1 | contig 24683 bp, 20 predicted proteins | sample DeeMarSeWOR28_12_FD_187461 | JGI IMG/M metagenome (GOLD analysis project Ga0209536, IMG submission 187461) | Marine sediment microbial communities from White Oak River estuary, North Carolina - WOR-2-8_12 (SPAdes) (version 2) | ecosystem: Environmental > Aquatic > Marine > Intertidal zone >...
GGTCTCAGTTTAAGAAACCAGTTGGCGCATGCCAACGATTCAGCTCTCACGATCGACGCACCTGAGTGCTTGACAGGAAAAAAACAGACTGGTCCAGTTACGAGACTGGGCCAGTCTGGATTCATTTCAATCTACTACAGCCAACCCACTGGGCACATTTTCCGGGATCACGCTATCAAGCTCGGCCACGGCCGGGTCAGTGAGACTTTCCAGAAAGGCGATCAGATGGGCGATTTCCTCGGCGGAAAGCGACTGTGGTTCGGCCAGGAGTGGATCAAGATTGGCTAACATCTGCTCGATTAACGCCTCGTCATCTTGAAAAGTGTCTTGTAGCTCCGTTTGCAAATGGACGGCCGGGTCGTAGTTACGCAATGAAGCAGCCGGATCCAGGTGATGTTGGATAGTTGCCTCCAGGGTGCTGTAAGCGCCATCATGCATCCAGGGCCCTGTGTGGGTCACGTTGTGCAATGGCGGGGTGCGGAAGGCGAAAGCATCCTCTTCCCGTCCTGTTTCCCGGCTACGGCCCAGGTCCCAGGGGGCCTGCTCCCCTTTGCCGGGCCCGACCTGAGGCACGGCCAGCACATGGTGCTGCTGGTCGGTGAATAGCGGCCCTGAATGACAGTTGGCGCAGCCAGCCTGACCATAGAACAACAAAGCGCCCTTCTTGGCCTCTTCCGAAATCGCTTCGTCATCCCCCTCCAGATAGCTGTACCAGGGGCTATGGTAGAGGGTGAAGGCCTGTATTTCGAAGGCGGCGATGGCGTTGGCCGCATGCTGGAAGCCCAGTTCATCCTGGGATACATCGGGATAGGCCGCCTGGAAGAGCTCAACATACTCCGGATGAAATAACAAGCGGGCCATTAAAGCCTCCCAGATGGCCGGTAAATCGTCATCTTCAAGAAGGGTCAGCTCGTTGTCTCTACTGGTCACCTGCGCATCCCCGTAAGAGCCGCGCATCTCGTCCCGGGAAGTGACCGGAAACATGGCCTGGACGGCCAGGACATTGTCCAATCCTTCTGGCAATCGGTCGCCGGCCGGGCTCACGAACTTCCCATCTGGCCCAACGGCCACACGACTATCCCAGAACATGCTTTGCCATTTCAGTGCCCCCCTGTTGAAGATCTCCGGCGAATTGCGAGGGATAAAATTTCTGTCTCTGCCGATGATACGAACATCCCCCAATCCTTTACCACCAGTGCCGATGGCCACCGGCAGGGCATCACCCCCAGAGAAGGCTGGGTGGTGGCAAGTGGCACAAGCGATATCTCGATTTCCGCTCAGGATTTTGTCAAAAAAAAGCGCTTCGCCCAGAGCGACCTTGGCCGGGTCTTGTGACGGTCCTGGGTCTAATGGCGCTAGGCCTTCCCTTTTAATGATGGCCTGTAGTTCTTCGTCCAGGGCACCGTTCGCTAGTTGGGGCACAAACCAGGCCACTTCTCCACGTAGGTTGAAGATAATGACGGTTAGCGCGCTTACGGCAACCACGACAATTGCCATGACAATGATGACGATACTGGTTCTAGAATAGCGGAATGGGTACATAATCGGGCACCTCTAAAAGGGGCCCGCACTTGCGTGCGAGCCCCAATTCTTAACTAATCCCCAAAGATGTTTACATTAATCATCAGTCTGGCATGTGTGGTGAAAATTGGATGGTCGAGCATTCGCCTTCGGCATCCGGTATATCCTCGAGACCGGTGGCAAAACCAAACTCATTACCGTTGAAGGGGCCATCGCAACCACCCAAGAATGAACTGATCTGTTCCTTTAAGACTTGCCCTGACTGTTTCGGTCCATGGTCGTGAACGGCCAGAACCACCAGGGCACCCTTAGGATCAATCAGGCCAGGGGCGCAGTCCCAGGTGTCAGGACAATTTACCTCAGCATAGCCGGAACCGCTCGTGTCGCCAGCGTTTAGATGGCCGCCAAAGTTTCCTTTACCATCACCGCCGATGACATGGCCACTGGCGACCAAGAAATCACCTTTTGCAGCTGCGTCAGGACCCAGGTCATATGGACTACACATGTATGGTCCCGCTGCGCATTCCTCGGGATAATTAAAAACGATGAACCACAACGTCGCGGTATTTCCGGGTCTCAAGACATCGGTCATGTAATTCCCGCTAATCCCGTCGTCGGTACGCACAAGATCGGAGGTTCCTACGGGATTATCAGTATTCCCACTTTCGAAATCCCACGACCAAAAAACCGGAGCTTCCGATCTTTTTGATGGCGATCCAGCCAGGACAGTTCCTGCCACAACCAGGCCAATGACCAGGACCACCAATACCAGAACAAAACCAATTTTTGTATTTCTTTCTTTCATCATATGTCTCCTTTGATTATTAATTAATCGGTTACTATTTGCCGGCTTTGCCGGCATTACTGAGGGGGCTGGTCCTACGAACAGCTTCCGTTCACGGGGTTCCACCCGGTTGGAATTACCCGGTACAAACAACTAATTGAGGCTAAGTTCTGCGTAGCGATCGACCCGCAAGGCATTCATCGCCCCACTGGGCACGATCTCCTCGCCTACTTCGACGATCACATCGGCCGGGATGCCAGCTCGTTGGGCTGCCTCGCGAATCGCTTCAGCACTGGGCGCCTCGTACAGGCAGAAGGTCTTCTTCTTGTCGACACTCAGGAAGGAGATCAGCCAGCGCACACTCTCTTCATCGTTGATCTCGTTGATGGTGGCCGCCCCTTCGGGTGTCACTTCCAGCTTCTCTGCGAAATTGCGTTCAATTATAAAAATCGGCATCGTTTCTCTCCTTTAGCCTTCCGGCCTTGGCCGAGAGGCCGCTCAATTACCGGTGATCTTCTTTGTGCCGGTTGGATACCCATTAAAGCAGATTGATGCTGGCTATAGGTGTTAGTCGGTGACACAGCGGGTGACACAATGTGTGTTATACTAGGCGACACACCCTTGCATTCTTGGAGATAGACTAGGTTGGAGCACTACGTATCATTCGGCTATTGGGTACAGCGCCGGCGTAAACTCTTAGACATGACCCAAGCGGATCTCGCGGGCAAGGTCAATTGCTCGCTGAGTATGCTGCGCAAGATCGAACGGGATGAAAGACGGCCGTCTGAACAACTGGCCGAACTCCTAGCCGAACAACTAGCTATAGAAGAATCCCAACGAGGACTCTTCCTGCAAATGGCTCGCGGCCAGTATGCACCGGATTTGCCAGATCCAAACAAAATTGGCGGTACCTTGTACCAAGCCCAGGCTGAGATCAGCCAACAACAGGAGGATCTGGCACCCTTTGTGGCTCGTAAGGGCGAGTTAGAGCAGCTTCATGCGCATCTAGAACAGGCCATGGATGGTCAGGGCCGGATGGTCTTCATTGCCGGGGAGGCCGGCCGGGGCAAGACCAGCCTGCTCTATGAGTTTGCCCGCCAGGCGATGGCTGCCCGGCCCGATCTGATCGTCGCCGGCGGCAGCAGCGACGTCTATACCGGCCTGGGCGATCCACTCCTACCTTTCCGCGATATCTTTCGTTTGCTGGCTGGTGACATTGAGAACGCTGGCATGAGGGGAATTATCAACCGCGACCTGGCCGATCGCCTAGCCCGCGTCATCCCGGTAAGCACCGAGATTTTGTTGGATCACGGCCCTCATCTTATTGATACGCTGGTTCCCGGACCGGTGCTCGAAACCCGCCTAGCCCAAAGTTTGCCCCAAGGCCAAAATAGCACAGGGTTACTTGTCCGCTTACACGATCGACGCGCCCGGCTTTCGTTGTCATCTGACCATGAACTACAGCAAGATCGCCTCTTCGAGGAGATATCTTCCACATTGAATGCCCTGGCTCGCCAGCAGCCACTCTTGCTCATGCTGGATGATTTGCATTGGGCCGACACTTCCACGACCGGCTTGCTAGGACACCTGGCCATGCGCCTGCAGCAAAACCCGATTCTGATTATAGGGAGCTTCAGACCCGAAGACCTGGCCCAGGGGCGGGGACCGGATGAGCGAGGAACACAGACACCGCATCCCCTCCAGGAGATTCTCAGCGAGAGCCAGCGCCAATTCGGCCAGAACCGCATCGACCTCGACCATCTTGACCCGAGTGAAGAGCTAGACTTTGTCAATGCCTTGCTGGACGCGGATGACAATGATTTTGGCGATGATTTCCGGAAACGGCTGGCCCACTTGACAGAAGGGCATCCCTTATTTGTCGTCGAGTTGTTACGTGATATGAAGGAACGAGGCGATATCATACAGGGATCCGACGGGCGCTGGAGAGAAAGCGAACCCATGAGCTGGGAGCATTTTCCGGCGCGGGTGGAAGGGGTCATCGAGAAACGTATCGGCCGCCTGCCGAATGATCTGCGCGACCTCTTAACTGTCGGCAGTGTGCAAGGGGAAACATTCTTTGCCGAGGTCATTGCCCAGGTCAGGCAGGTCGATGCCCGTGAACTAACACGCCGGTTAAGTGCCGATTTAGACCGGCAACACCGCCTGATTCGCGAGCAAGGCGTCAAGCGTGCCGGTACAGAACGACTTTCCCAATACCAGTTCCGGCATCATTTATTCCAAAAATACCTTTATGGTCGTCTGGCCGCAGCAGAGCGAATGTATCTGCATGAAGATGTGGGCAACGCCCTGGAAGCGCTTTACGCGGGCAGCACCGGCACAGATGATGTGCCAGCAGCCCAGTTGGCCCGCCACTTCCAGGAAGCTCGCTTAGGTGTGAAAGCCAGCAAATATCTGCTCCTGGCCGGCCAAAACGCGGTTCGACTGACCGCTTATGATGAAGCGGCAACACACTTCGAACGCGGCCTAGAATTGCTGGAGGATCTGGCTCGAACCCCTGATATCAAGCGCCTGGAGGTTGATCTATCACTGGCCCTGGCTAACGCCTATTGGCATGGTGGGCACCTGGCTAATGCTTTCTCCGCTTACGAGACATCGATCGATATCGCCCGCGCCTTGAATGAACCAGAAGTGCTGGCTCGTGCGGTACTGGCCTATGAAGAACCGCGCTGGCGGTTGAACCTGGACGCGGGGCCCTCGCAACAATATGTGCGCGAGGCGCTGACCGCCCTCGGCGATGAGGAGAGAGGGCTGCGGGTACGACTCTTGGTTAGCCTATCCCGTGCCCTCCTGACCGCCGGTGAACAAGAGGGATTACGGGCCACAATCGACCAGGCGCTGCAAATCGCCCGCCGGATTGACGATCCGGTCGCTCTGTGTGATGCTTTGCGGATTAGGGCCCAGGTCGACCGCAGGCCGGAAACGACGGCGGACCGCCTGGCTGCCGTGGAGGAATTAATCGCGACGGCCAAATCCATCGGCGACCAGGAAAGGCTGGGTGACGCTTTGGATCTCTATGTCTATGACCTGTTGGAGCTGGGTCACATCGATCGGGTGGACAAGGCCATTGCCGCCCAAAAACGTGCCGCCGAAGAGATAAAACAACCGTTACAGCTGCATATCGCCGCCGTCTTCCAAACGATGCGAGCCATTATGCGCGGGGAATTTGAAAAGGCGGAGCGACTGGCTAACGAAGCCGCGGAAATCAGCCGTCAGATCGGTCTGGCCGAAATGGATGGCATCTTGGGCATTCACATGTTCACCATTCGCTGGGAACAAGGGCGCCTTAACGAAGTTGCGCCTATCCTTAAGCTCTATGAGGCCAGCCACCCAGCATCTGCCTCCTGGCGCCCTGGCCTGGCCCTGATTTATCGCACCCTCGATCTGAGAGATGAGTGCCAGGCCATTTTTGAAGAACTGGTGTCAGAGGAGGTTGCGTTTGTACCGCAAGATTCGCTCCGGGTCGCTTCGCTGGCTTACTTGACCGAAGTGTGCGCCTATCTCGGAGACGCCGAACGGGCGGCGATCCTGTACGAATTGCTGCTCCCTTATGACGGCCGCACAGTGGTCGTCGGCGGCGCGACCGCCTGTTATGGTGCATCAGGGCGCTATCTAGGTATGCTGGCCACAATCATGTCAGATTGGCCAACGGCGGAGCGGCACTTTGAGGGGGCTTTAGAACTGGATGCGCGAATGGGGGCCCGGCCGTGGCTGGCCCATGGTCAATGCGAGTACGCGGCGATGTTGCTGGCGCGAGGACGGGGCGCCGATCGCCAGCGCGCCTTAGTCCTGCTCGACCAGGCCTTAGCCGCCGCCCAAGAGATGGGCATGGCTTATCTGGTTCAAAAAGTAACTGCCTTACAGGCGCAGTATGAACTCGCCTGAGGCCAAATTTAAAGGAGAAATTCGATGCCGGTTTTTATGATTGAACGCAATTTTGCTGAGCAACTTGCAGTGACGCCCGAAGGAGCGGCCGCGATCAATGAGATCAACGATGAGGAAAGCGTGCGCTGGTTGATATCCTTCTTGAGCGTAGATAAGAAAAAGACATTTTGTCTCTATGAGGCTCCCAGTGCTGAGGCGATCCGTGAAGCGGCGCGCCGGGCCGGCATCCCGGCCGACACGATCATCGAGGTAGGTGCAGAGATCGTGCCCAGTGGGCAAACAAATCCCTTTTACAAGGAGCGCTTCGCGGAGCAGTAAACCGAGACGCGGATAATCATGACCAGCCAATAATGGCGAATATTTGATTCGCTCTAAAGGGTTTGTTCACCCATATGAGGTCGTTCAGATCTCATCCAGGAGGGCGTCCCAGCCGCAATATAAGTTGTATACAAACCAGGAGAAAAATAATGACTCACAAACTACCCCCATTGCCCTATGATTACAGTGCGTTGGAACCCTACATCGATACGCGCACCATGGCCGTTCATCACGATAAGCACCACCAGGCTTACGTCAACAACTTCAATAAGGCCCTGGAAGGTTACCCGGAATTGCAGAAGAAAATGACGCTGCAGCTCCTAAGTGATTTGGATAGCGTGCCTGAAGAGATCCGCACGGCTGTCCGTAACAATGGCGGCGGCCATGCCAATCATTCCATGTTTTGGAATAGCCTGCATTACGCTGGCGGCGACAAGCCAGGCGGGAACCTGGCCGAAGCTATCGACGAAACATTTGGCTCTTTCGACGATTTCAAAGAGGCTTTTAGCAAGGCGGCCACGACGTTGTTTGGCGTTGGCTGGACCTGGTTGTGCGTCGACGGAGAAGGCAAGCTGCTTATTATCACCACACCAAACCAGGACAATCCCATCTCCCAAGGCTTGATCCCGCTTCTCGGCCTGGATGTGTGGGAACATGCCTATTATCTGAAGTATGAGAATCGCCGGGCCGACTACATCGCCGCCTGGTGGAATGTCGTCAACTGGGGATTTGTGGCCGGCAACCTGACCGCAACCAGGGTCGAACTGGGCGTCCGTGACGTAGCTGCCGGCGTAACGAAATGGACCGAGGACACCTGGTCCAAGATTGAGGCGGCGTTCTCAAAACCATCAGACCAATAAACAAGCTGACTTAAGAGGGAAGCGGCCTGTGAAAATCGGGCTGAGTTTAGCTCCAAAACCATTCGGGATGACGGTTGAAAGGGTCGTGGCATGGATATAACAGTCGCGATAGTAGCCATTCTGATCTGTGTGTTGTTGGCGGCCGCCATATCACAACGCATTCAAGGTACTATCATCACCCTACCCATGGTCTACACCGTTCTGGGCCTGATCCTCAGCAGCCGGATCTTGGGCATCGTCAATTTTGATTTAGAGAGCGAACTTGTGCGTATCGTCGCCGAGCTGACGCTTGTTCTTGTATTGGCCACCGACGCCTCGCGCATTGACGTGCGCACGTTGATCAAGGACCATTCCTTGCCTATCCGGCTGCTGGGCATCGGCTTACCCTTGATGATGATCTTCGGCACCATCGTGGCTGCTATACTCTTTGCCGAACTTGATTTCTGGGAGGCGGCCGTATTGGCCGTTATCCTCTCGCCCACCGATGCCAGCCTGGGCCAGGCCGTGGTCACCAACCCCAGGGTGCCGGTCCGTATTCGCCAGTCGCTCAACGTTGAAAGCGGCCTCAACGACGGTATTGCCATGCCTTTTCTGCTCTTGGCCCTTTCTCTAGCTGTTGCCGAAGAGAATTCGCTTGGACCAGGTTATTGGATCGGCCTGGCCCTCGCCCAAATCGGTTTTGGAGTTCTAGCCGGGGCCATCATCGGATTTCTCGGCGGCCGTTTTATCGAATGGGGCCAGCATAGCGGCTGGATGTCCAAGGAGTTCCAGAAGATCAGCATCCTGGCACTGGCCTTGCTGGCCTTCGGTGTGGCTGAATTAGTGGGCGGCAACGGCTTCATCGCCGCTTTCGTGATGGGGGTGACGGCCGCCAACACCACCAGGAAAGAAGATACCGAGATGCTATACGAGTATGCCGAGGTAGAGGTGCAGGGCCTGATGCTGCTGACCTTCATGGTCGTCTTTGGGGCAGTGATGCTACCGCTGGCCCTGGACCATTTCACTGGGGCGATGTTGCTTTACGCCATCTTGAGCCTGGCGATGATCCGTTTTCTTTCTGTCCTCGTCAGCATGATCGGCACCAGAGTCCGTCCGGTCACTACGGTCTTCTTGGGCTGGTTTGGACCTCGGGGCGTGGCTTCTATCCTCTATATCTTCACCGTATTGGAGGAGGATCTGGCCGACGAGGCGCTGATCTACAACGTGGTCATGTTGACGGTGCTGATCAGCATTTTCGTCCACGGCATCACCGCCGCGCCGGGGGCCAACTGGTATGCCAAAATAGTTGAAGCTGTGGTAACATCCGACGGCACGGAGATGAAGGAAGTACCCGAGATGCCGGTTCGGGCTATCTCGCAACCTTAAGCCTCTACAATCAATTTTTATCTTGCTGATCTTGTCTATTTTCGGAGGAAATAAACCATGCCATTAAAAGAGTACAAACCTGGAACCGCGTTTACCGGCGTCATCGGCCGCACGGTAGACCAATCGGAGCCGGCCTGGCCCGAGCCCCTGCGGGCCAAGGAGGGCGCGCCCAACGTGTTGTTCATCGTCCTGGACGACACCGGCTTTGGCCAGCTGGGCTGCTACGGCAGCCCCATCGCCACCCCCAACCTGGACAGCCTGGCAGATAGCGGGTTGCGGTACAATAACATGCACACCACGGCACTGTGCTCGCCCACCCGCACCTGCATCCTGACCGGGCGCAACCACCATTCTAATGCCATGTCCTGCATCACCGAAGCCTCCACCGGTTACCCGGGGGGCAACGGCAATATCCCCTTCGAGAACGGTTTCCTCTCGGAAATCCTTTTACAGCAAGGCTATAATACCTACGCCATCGGCAAATGGCACTTAACTCCGGCCGACCAGATTTCGGCCGCTGGCCCTTACGACCGCTGGCCTCTGGGCCGGGGCTTTGAGCGCTTTTATGGCTTCCTGGGCGGCGAAACCCACCAGTACTACCCCGAACTGGTCTACGATAACCACCAGGTGGAGCCGCCCAAGACGCCGGAAGAAGGCTACCACATCACCGAAGACCTGGTGGATAAGGCCATCAGCTTTATCGCCGATGCCAAACAGGTGGCGCCCAACAAGCCTTTCTTCATGTATTTCTGCACTGGCGCCATGCACGCCCCCCATCACGTGCGGGTGGAATGGTCCGACAAATACAAGGGCCAGTTCGACGATGGCTGGGAGGCCTATCGAGAGAAGGTCTTTGCCCGGCAGAAAGAGCTAGGCATCGTTCCGGCCGACGCCGAACTCTCCCGCCACGACCCCGATGTGCCCAAGTGGGACTCGCTCACGGCAGAGGAAAAGAAGCTGTACGCTCGCATGATGGAGGTTTTTGCCGGCTTCCTGGAGCATACCGACCACCATGTCGGCCGGCTGCTGGATTTCCTGAAGGCCATCGGCGAGTTCGAGGACACGCTGATCATGGTCATATCGGACAATGGCGCCAGCTCAGAGGGTGGTCCGCAAGGTTCGGTCAACGAGAACCTGTTCTTCAACAACGTGCCTGAATCCCTAGAAGAGAACCTGAAGCATATCGACGAGCTTGGTGGGCCAAACACCTTCAACCACTACGCCTGGGGCTGGACCTGGGCCGGCAATACCCCCTTCCGCCGCTGGAAACGCGAGACCTACCGGGGCGGCATCAGCGACCCCTTTTTCGTCCACTTCCCCAAGGGCATCCAGGCCAACGGCGAAGTGCGGACCCAGTACACCCACGCCATCGACATGGTGCCGACGGTGCTTGATGTGCTGGGCATCGAGCCGCCAACCAGCATCAAGGGCGTCACCCAATCGCCTATCGAGGGCCTCAGCTTTGCTCACACTTTTAAGGAGAGCGATGCGCCTAGCAACCGCCACACCCAATACTTCGAGATGATGGGCCACCGTTCCATCTACCATGACGGCTGGCGGGCGGTTTGTCCCTGGCCCGGCCCGTCTTTCACCGAAGCGGGTGCTTTCTTTGGCGAACCGATCCCGGCCGAGAAGCTGACCGAGCTGGATGCGAACCACTGGGAGCTTTACCACGTAGAAAAGGACTTCGCCGAGAACCACAATCTGGCACCCAAGCGGCCCAAGGGGCTTGAAGCCGTCGGCGAGGCCTTGGGCCTGACAGAAGAAACTGAAGAAGAAGCCGCCCACCGGGCCAAGCTGATCGAGATGATCGCCCAGTGGTACGTCGAGGCCGGCAAGTACAATGTCCTGCCGGTTGATGGGCGCGGCACGGCGCGCTTTGCCGAGGAACGACCCCAAATCGCCAAGGATCGCACCAGCTACACCTTCTATCCGAACACCCAGTCCGTGCCATATAATGCTGGCCCGCGCCTGCTGAATCGAACCCACTCGATCACGGCCGAGGTGGAGATCCCGGAAGATGGAGCAGAGGGCGCCCTAGTCTCCTACGGCGGCACGGATGGCGGCTACTCCTTCTACGTGAAGGATGGCAAGCTGCAATACGTGCAAAACTATGTCGCCCGCGACTACCTGCACGTCGAATCCACCAAACCGGTGCCCACAGGTCGCCACGCGCTACGCTTCGAGTTCGAGGTGACCGGCCCGCCCGATATGGCCAATGGCAAGGGCACGCCGGGCCACGCCCAACTCTACGTCGACGGCACGCTCGTTGGACAGGCCGAGTTCCCTTACACCACGCCCCTCAGCCTGGGGCTGACCGGCGGCATTTCCGTTGGCGCCGATCCCGGCGCGCCGGTAGCGCCTTTCTATGAGACGCCGTTTGAGTTTACCGGCACGGTCTACAACGTGACCTTTGACGTCAGTGGTGATGTCATCAAGGATGAAGAAGCCGAGATGCGAATGATCATGGCCCGGCAGTAAATTGCCTTCAAGGTGTGAGACTGGTCCAGTCTTCTGAAAACTGGACCAGTCTCAGTTGGCGGCTGTTTCGTTGGAGAGCTGGGCCAGGGTTTGTTCAATCTCGGCCGCTGTGTCTTCCGGCAAGGGGCCGACATAAGGGGGCGCGCCGTCCTTCCGGTATGATTCAATGCTTTGGCGGACGAACTTCTCGTCGGTGCAATGGCAGCCGACAAAAGCAAGAAATGCTCTGTTGCCTTTAGATTACCTAAACGACTGGCTATTTGGCATTAATGTCGCGTCCAGGGCGATAGCTACTTCTTCCTGGTTTAGATAGCCGTTTCACTCGCCGACAATCTCACCCCTGCCATCGACCAGAATGTATTGGATATGGCGAAAGAAGCCGAATTTCCGGCTGGAATAGGTTAGCCCGATAAATACTCCCCCCATTAGCAGGAATAAAGCCATGTCGAGCATAGCCCGAAAACGATCTTCGCTCATATCATCTACTATAAACGCTCGCCCGCCCCGTTCTACAGGCTAGATCACAATTTGGGGGTTAGGGAGTAGGGTCTGGGGGGCTGACAGACTATGGCTCTGGATAAAGCTCGGTGTCGGGGAAGAAGGCGTACCAGCCATACCAGTAGGCCAGATGGCCATTGATGCGGGGGGCCATTTCGCCATCTAGCCCTACCAGGGCTTCTTCCGTCACCTGCCAAAGCCGCCCGGCTGAATCAAGGACTGAATCGGGGCTCGGCCCGGCCGAAAAGGTCTCTTGGCCCCGGTTGAAGGCGCGCACCTCACCGCCATTGGTATAGGTGACCGGGCCAGAGCGCCGGTGCAGACCGTTGACGGTGACGGTGTCCCGGGCGGCGATCAGGACCACCGGCGTCGAACCGATGGTGTCGTTGACCACTTCCTCGGCCGTCAGCACTTTCACGTCGTAGGCTTTGGGCACGCCATCCAGGTGCAGAGCATAGACGAAATCCTTGGTCTCTAACAGGTCAGAGCGCTGCCAGACCGGGAACATGGTCTCTTCCGAGGCGAAGTAATCGCCATACAAGACGCCGGGCACGTAAAAATCGGCCGGATAAACGCCGGTATCCCGATCCAGCACCAGGGTATCCGGATGCTGGGCTAACCAGTCAGCCCAGGCGGTCAACACGATGGGCAGGATGTCCAGGCGGATGTCCGTATCGGCCAGCTCCCCCAACACCGACTCGCCTGTCAACTGGTTCCACAGTGTCCGGGTCGGCCGGTCGTACATGAGCTTGTTGCTGCGATAGAGAAAACCGGAGGTGCCGAAAGTGATAGTCTGGCCATCTGGCCCGCGGCCGTCATAGGCGATGGCCGCCCCGCACAAGGTGCAGTAGGCGATGGAGACGGGCACGCCGCCGATGACGTCGTTGGCCATCTCGTGATTGTCGACGATGCGCAGGGGATAGGCCCGTGCTTCGCCGTTGACCACGACGCCAAAGACCGGCTCCTCGTCCAGCAAATAATCAGCCTCGGCAGCAGGGATCATGGGCGCATTTTCCAGCGGGGGAATACCGTCAATGGGCACCCCACCCCACAGGATCTCTTCAACCCGGATGCGCGAGGGGAAATCATCCTGCAAAAAATCGGCAAAACCGGGATCGATCCGGGCCAGCAGTTGGCCCTTCCAGCCGGTGAAGCCGGGCGGCGGCTCCAGGTTCGTTTTGCCATACCATTCTATCCAAGCTGGCCAATCCTGGCCGAATTCTTGGCCGCTCAAGCCCTCCAGAGCCTTTATGATATCGTTATAGGAGCCTTCGACGATGCCGATCTGGTGGGCGCGCATGAGTTCCAGCAAAATGGCCACAAAGCGTTCATCGCCGGATTCCAAAACGGTTTGCAGGGCCTCACTCTCAGGATCGAGCAGGCTTTCCATGAGTTGCCAAGCCTCCTCATCGGGTAGAGGACCATTGGTGGCTCCGGTCGAGGTATCCATCGCTGGCGTGGGGGATGGGGGCGAGTCTTCCTCGGGAGAGGGTTCGACTAGCGTTGGCTCGGCGACCGCCGATTCAGCGGTGACATCTTCGGGCGACGAGGAGTCACAGCCACTGATGAAGAAGAGGGCAACCAAGAAGGTAAGACACCAAGTCTTGGATATGTTTAGCGACCCCATCATGCAGCCCAGTATAACAGCAACCAGCGGCCGGCGAGGGATGTGTAATAATGCTGTAAGATGTGGCCATTTCTTAGCATAAGTGGATCCTTAACCGTGGTTGCAGGTTATAGATTGCAACTTACAATTTTGGTTATCGTTTTGGAAATTCCAAAAATTTTTTAACCCTGGCACAAAAGGAGCACTTTTCATGATCAATCGCGTAGGTACCGTGTCCGTATTTGTCAGCGACCAGGATCGGGCCAAGAAGTTTTATACAGATGTGCTGGGCTTCGAGCTGAGAGCCGATGCGTGACTTTCGTCCAGGAACCAGACACCCAGCCCTGGGGAACTTACGCCACGCTGCAAGACTCGGAAGGAAACCTGATCCTGCTGGTCGAGCAGCCGAGCGGAGAAGGGTGAAAGTGCAAGGCGTTGTCCAACCTGATGGTCAGCGATTCACCGCCGGGTCGCCGAGGACGCAGGGGATTTTTAGGGTGAGTGATCGTATCTTTGGCACTTTTAGGGTTATTTGGCGTGGCATACTGGCCAGCAACTGGCACTTTTTTGAATATACATGATCCAACCGACCGCTTTTTGGCTGTTTCCTTTGATTCTCCTGCCAGGGGTGGCTTTGATCGTCATGTCCACGTCCGCGCGTTATGCTCAGATCCACGAAGAGCTGCATCACATTATCGAGGGGCAAGAGAATATCTCCCCCATGTTCTTTGTGCACCTTAAGACGAGGGCGACCTACTTTCGTAATGCACTGGTGGCCCTCTACGTCAGTGTAGGCGTCTTTGCCGTGGGTAGCATCGCCGGGGCACTGATGGAGTTCGCCGGTGGTCCGTCTACGGCGACCGTGGTCATCTTGACTTGCCTGGGCATCTTGTGCCTCATTTACGCCTCTGTTGAACTGATCCGGGAATCGTTGCTGTCCCTACGGGTCATCGAGCACCATCTGGAGGACGTGATGGTGGAGGAAGAACAGTTACCAAAAGCCGGTTGAACATCGTATGACAAAGAAAGCAGTCCAACTGATCTTACTCTTATTTGCCTTATGCCTGGTCATACTGGCCAGTGAAGCGCCAACAGCCGCCAGAGCCGTCTCTCCAGGCCAAGAAGACTCTCTCCCAGGACCGACAATCCTGATCCGCCTGGATCCACAGGTGCGGCAACGATATGTGGCCCCACCGGCCGCATTCCAGCTAAAGTTGGCCGCCCCAGATCAAGCTAACGGGGCAAACATCGTGGTTAACTACCTGGGTCCGGGCTGGACAGCCGAAGCTCAGACCGCTTTTGAATTCGCCGCTGACATCTGGGAGACCCTGATTACCTCTCCGGTACCCATCGTGGTCGATGCCCAGTTCGGCCCCCTGAACCCCGGGATATTAGGCGGCGCCGGGCCCACCGAAATAAGGCGCGATTTCGCCAATACGCCGCAGAGTAACACCTGGTTTCCTGTGGCCACAGCCAATAAGTTAGCCAATACAGACCTTAATCCATCCTCAGCCGACATCCAGGCCACTTTCAGCAGCACTTACCCAAACTGGCATTTCGGCACCGGCAATTCAACGCCGGCCGATAAGATCAACTTCTCCTCGGTCGTACTGCACGAGCTCGGCCATGGTCTGGGTTTCTTGGGTTCCATGCGCGTAGACAACGGTTCGGGAAACATGGAATGTACCGGGGTCGCCGGGGTGGGCTGTTATGGCTATGGTGGCTTTCCCACCATCTACGATCTCTACACTGAAAATGGTGCTGGCACGGCATTGCTGGCTTTCTCCAACAACTCGGCCGATCTGGCCAACCAGCTAACCAGCAACAGCATCTTTTTTGATAGCCCCGGCGCAAATTTTGCCAACGGCGGCAGCCGGGTGCCCCTTTATGCCCCATCTACCTGGCAGCAAGGTTCGAGCTATTCTCATCTCGCCGAGAGTTACAATAGCACGCCCAACGCCTTGATGACCTTCAGCATCTCCAACGGCGAAACCATCCACAATCCTGGCCTGGTGACCTTATGCATGTTTGAAGATATGGGCTGGACCGTCAATGAATCTTGCAACACCGCTGCTATCAACGGCCTGACGGCCGCTAATGACGGCCCAACGATTCTGGGGTTCGCAACCCAGTTGACCGCCTCCATCACCAGCGGCAGCGATGTGACCTACGAGTGGGATTTTGGCGACGAAAGTAATGGTAGCGGGCCCGTGGTCTCGCACACCTATAGTGCTCCTGGCACTTACACGGCCGAGGTTACGGCCACCAACTCAACCAGCCAAGCGACAGCTACCACTATCGTCAAGGTTGACTCGCTCATCACTGGTCTGGCGGCCGCCAATGACAGCCCGACGCTTTTGGGAGCTCCCACCAAGCTGACGGCTTCCATCACCGGCGGCAATAATGTGACTTACGAGTGGGATTTTGGCGACGAGAATAGTGGTAGCGGGCCCGTGGTCTCGCACCAATACGCCGCGCCCGGCACCTACACGGCTACGGTCACCGCTACCAACGCCATCAGCCAGGAGTCAGCTGAGACCACCGTCCAGGTCATTGAAGCCTCGGTCAAGATTTACAGCCCACTGTTAATAAAACCATAAACACCAATTAGTGCCATCCCCCTGCTCCGATCCCGGTAATTGTTTTTCCGGTGATTTTGGCACTGGGGTAATTTATTGTGTATTGGGAATGGTGAATGGCTGAATTTCGTTCAGCTCTGATTTGTGAGGGGAACCGTCTATGATTAGTTCGGGTGGGGTGAATTTGATGAGGCCACGGATCAGTTTGAGCCAGGTGGCTGGGTCTTTAGTAAGGTCACCTTGCCAGGCGATGGTGCGGAAGGTGGTTCGTATTTCTGGTGGCAACCGGGGACCGGGCATTTTTTCTTGTTGGGGTTTCTGGGCATCATAGACTCTTGGAAAAATTATAGCACGTTTGTTCTGTTTAGGCGAACAAATTTATTATTTGTTAATTGATAATGAGAAACATTACAATATCTTTATGCGGGTCAATCTTGATGTTAGTCTGAGCAATATTAATGCACCATTTGAAGACAAGGAGGTTTAAAAATGAGAGTAACAAGTAGTGGTCCCTATAGCCAGGTAGGTCTGGATACCCAGGGCATTACAAACGTAAACCACATTTATTGGAATCTGGCCACACCTACACTTTATGAAGAGGCGATCCGCCGCCACGAGGGCATCATGTCCCACCTGGGGCCGCTGGTCGTTCGCACCGGGCAACACACGGGGCGCTCTCCTAATGACAAATTTACGGTGCAGGAACCATCCAGTGCTGAAAACATCTGGTGGGGTAAGGTCAACCGGCCGTTTGACCCGGACCGCTTTGACGCGCTCCATAAACGGCTGGTCTCCTATCTGCAGCTAAAAGATGTTTTCGTGCAGGATTGTTGGGCCGGGGCCGACCCCGATTACCGCATGCCGGTGCGGATCATTACTGAAGATGCCTGGCACAGCCTGTTTGCCCGCAACATGTTCATCCAGGCTACACCGGAAGAATTGGCCAGTCATGTGCCGGAATTTACGGTCATCAACTGCCCGCGTTTCCACGCTATCCCAGAGGTAGATGGCACCAACTCCGTCGCTTTTGTCATTGTCAACTTTGGCCAAAAGTTAGTCCTCATTGGTGGCACCAGTTATGCCGGGGAGATCAAAAAATCAATCTTCAGCGTGATGAACTATGAGCTGCCCTTCAAAGACGTTCTGCCAATGCATTGTTCGGCTAATTATGGGACAGAGGGTGATACGGCGCTGTTCTTTGGCTTGAGCGGAACTGGCAAAACCACGCTTTCGGCCGATTCCTCGCGTACGTTGATTGGCGATGACGAGCATGGGTGGAGCAGTAATGGCATCTTTAACTTCGAAGGTGGGTGCTACGCCAAAGTCATTCGTCTTTCTCCAGAAGCGGAGCCGGAGATTTACCAAACCACACGCCGCTATGGCACGATATTGGAAAATGTGATGATTGACGTTGAGACTCGCCATCTTGACCTGGACGATGACACGCTTACTGAAAACACTCGGGCGGCCTATCCTATTTCGCACATCCCCAACGCTACCCGTAAAAAGCGGGGCGGCCAACCGCTGAATATTATCTTCCTCACCGCCGACGCCTTTGGCGTGATGCCGCCCATCTCCCGGTTGACGCCTGAACAGACAATGTACCATTTTTTGTCGGGTTACACAGCCAAAGTAGCCGGGACGGAAAAAGGGGTGACTGAGCCTCAAGCTACCTTTAGCACCTGTTTTGGCGCGCCTTTCATGACCCAGCGTCCTATCGTATATGCCAATTTGCTGGGCAAAAAGATCGCCGAACACCAGGTGAAATGCTGGTTGGTTAACACGGGCTGGACCGGTGGTCCTTACGGCGTGGGACACCGGATGAAAATTGCCCATACAAGGGCCATGATTAATGCAGCTCTCGATGGCCAGTTGAATGATGTCGAGTACGTGGTTGATCCGATTTTCGGGGTCGAGGTACCGACTTCCTGTCCCAATGTACCCGCCACAGTCCTAACGCCCAAAAACACCTGGAGTAACGGCGATGCCTATGATCAACAGGCCAGGAAATTAGCCCGAATGTTTGTGGAGAACTTCGAGCAGTTTGAGGCAGAAGTATCAGACGAAGTTAAAGCGGCCGGACCCAATGCCGGTTAATCTCCGGCGAAAAGAACGTCCACCGCAGATGGCCACCATCCAGTAACCGGGCAGCTCATGCCAGCGGCCGGTGGCCGGCCATTCAATTGATGGGTAAGGGTAAGGCAATGGAGAAGATGCACCCCTGTCTCACCCCAATTGCCTTACCTTTACTGGAAAGATCGTATGCAAGGGTCCCAGGGTAAAAAAACTGAGCCAACGGCCGAACAGAAACCGCAACTTATCCCTGCAAAACCGCCATTAGACCGGGAAACGTTAACGGATGTCGTCGACCTGGCGCTATGGGCCGGCCAATTGCTGATGCAAAATGGGGCGGAGAGCGAACGTGTCGAGGAAACCGTGTACAGGCTGGGGACAGGACTGGGCTGTGATTGGGGGGATGTTTTGGTCTCTTATAACGCGATCATCGTCACCCATATCAGTGGTGGGGAGTTTCGCACCAAAATTCGACGGGTAACCCAGGGCGGCGTGAACATGACCGTGGTTGCCGCCATCAGCCACCTGACCCACCGGGTGACCGAAGGCAAGTTCGATCGATTCAAGGTGCGCGCTGAACTCGAGCGTATCAGCTCAACGCCGAGGCATTATAACCGCTGGTTAACGGCTTTTACGGTCGGATTGGCCTGCGCCGCCTTTAGCCGTCTTTTTGGCGGTGATTGGCCAACCTTTGGAGTAACGCTGGTCGCAGCCATAGGGGCTATGATCGTTCGCCAGGAACTGGCCCAACGTCGTTTTAACATCCTGTTGACCACACTCATCACAGCCTTTATCGCTGGTTCGCTGGTTGGCATCCTTAATCTGCCCCCAATTGGCAGCCAGCCAGGGATAGCCCTGGCGGCTTCGGCGTTGCTATTGGTGCCTGGCGCAGCCTTCATCAACTCGGTTGAAGATCTCATCAAGGGCCACACCGTCGTTGGCGTGGCGCGTGGGGTGACGGGGACGCTTATTATCCTGGCTATTGCCCTGGGCCTGTTGCTGGCAATGCGGTTGACGGGAGTGAGTGGCTTATGAGCGCCGCCCAGCCCTGGTGGCTGCTGCTGCAAAATGTTTTTTGGGCGGGGATAGCGGCCCTGGGATTTGCCATCCTCTTCAATGTGCCGGTACGCACCATATTTGCCTGTGCCTTGAGCGGGGCTATCGCCTACGGCATCCGGACGCTGGTTGTGCAGTTTGGCCCGGCCGGCATCGCGGCAGCCACGCTGGTGGGCGCAACCGCAGTTGGTTTTTTAGGCGTGGTTTTTGGTCGTCGCTGGCGAGCGCCAGCGCCTGTGTTCGTGGTAGCGGGGGTGATCCCACTGGTGCCGGGTTCCCTGGCTTTCAAGACGATGATCGACATCTTGACCTTGATTACCAGCGAACCGGGTGTTGACCAGGCGCTGCTGGCCGAAACGGCCGTCAACGGCCTGCAGACGTTCTTCATCGTGAGCGCAATTGCCGGCGGTATCGCCATACCCAGCCTGCTGCTCCGCCGCCACCGACCGATGACGTGAGGGAATGCTGGGGGGCGGGGGTCGGGGGCTGGGGATCGGGGAATTAGGTCTTCGATTTTCGATAAACAGCAAATGGAGTCTAATTCTGTGTATAATTTGTAATTAAGTTGAAAGATATACTATGAGTTCAACAAGAAGAAGTTATTTCCTGGAGAAGCTGATGGCATTTATCGAACAAGTTACCCATCCTCATATCGTCCGGGTCGAGGGAATTGCTAATGGCAAACCCACCATAGATGGAACCCGCATTAAAGTCGAGCAAATCGCTCTGGAATATGAGCGGATGGGCTGGACGCCAGATCAAATAGTGGAAGCGCACCCGCAACTCACTTTAGCGCAGGTGCATGATGCTCTTTCCTATTATTACGACCATCAAGCGGAAATCGATGCCCAGGTTGCGGCCGATGAAGCGTTAATCGAAGAGATTAAACAACAATTCACATCTAAGTTAGACGAAAAGTATGCGGATTAAGATCTATGCGGATGAAAGCGTGCCAGTAGCTGTCGTGGCTGGACTTCAGCGACGTGGTGTAGAAGCGGTCTCGGCCCGAGAAGCTGGAAATCTGGGGCTCACAGATCTAGAGCAATTGGCCTATGCAATTGAAAATCGATTTCTACTATTCACACATGACACGGATTTTTTGATGCTGGCAGCTGAGGTAAGCAGAGAAGGACAAGAACATTGGGGGGTTGTTTATGTGCATCAGGAAAAGTTGGGCATTGGGGGATGCATACGCCGGCTCAAGGAAATGGCCGATGTGTTGTCTGCCGAAGAGATGAAAAACCACATCGAGTTTCTCTAGCTGGAAAAATCCTGAAAAAGTGAAGGGAGTTGGGCTTGCCCTTGTCTAGGCTTTCCTTGATTATGGTGTGATAGAGAGCCTGTTTTTCTGTTTCCCGGAATTTTAGCTCCTGTTTGTTCGGCAGAGCGACCTTGAAGTTTGCCGATTTTCCTGGCCAGGTTGAAGAAGCCTTTGCCTGGTTTCCAGCTCAAACCGCTCACCACAATGGCGCGAGTATCGGCCGGCGGAGGCGTTTTTGAAGAGCGAGAATTGCCGGGGGATTGTGGAGGCGTGCGGGGCGGATTATTGTTGGCCATGTGAAGGGTTGGAGAGGTTTCGTTGAATTAACCCTTTTCACTTAGAACATATATTCTATATAATGGGGCATGGTTCCCCAATTACACGCTCCCTAAACCCTCCATCATAACCTCCCCCATTAGATCCCCATCGCCGAACGCCTCTCTCCTTTCTGGGCGGTAGCATTTGCGCGTCTGCTACCGCCCTCCTCTTTTTAGACGCGGATTGCTCGGATTAACGGATTAACAGCAAGATGCCCGGGGTCCCAGGGGGAGGGACGCGAAGAGTGGGGGACACGGGGAGAAATGTAGAGGTGTGGGGGTGAACCGGTGTAGGACTGATGCTGCGCTCAGCTCTAAATGATGAATTGGGAATGATGAATTGTGAATGGATGGGGTGAGCAACCAGTGGTTGGCGGTCAGTGATCGGCGGTCAGAGTGATATCCCGGCTCAGGTTGGCGGCGATGAAGGCGAAGAGAACGGCGGTTTGCCAGCTGCTGGTTAGCCAGAGGGTGATGTCGAAGAAGCCGATGATTAACACGGCCAGCCAGGGGGCCAGGGCAGCAGGGCGGCTGCGAAGACCGGAAAGGGTCAGCCACAACAAGAGTAGAAGGCCGATCAGGCCCAACTCGGCCGTGACCAACAATGGTACATTATGCACGACGACGGCGACGGGGTTGATCTTTCGGGCGGCCTCTATGTATTGGCCCAGGCCCACGCCGAAAATAGGATGCTGGCCGATGATGATGAGGGCCCGCCGGGCATCGGCCAGACGCTGGTTGATGGAGATGGCCTCCACGGTGGAGTTTAAAGTAACCACCCGGCTGAGAGCCAGGTTGCCAAAGAGCAAGACGAAGATAATAAAGAGGCCGAGCCCCAGCAGCACGATAGGCGAACGAAGCAACTCCTTGAGGGACGGCCGGGACCAGCTCCGCAACGGCCGCTCCCGACCAAAGACCCACCACACGACCAGGCCGACGACGAAAGCTAAGGTCGAGGCGCGGGAGAAGCTGGTGAATAAGCCGACGACGCCCACCGCATAGACCATAGCCAACAGGGCCCGGCCGATGCCTTGAGAACGCTTGAAGGCCGGCAGTAAAAGCAAGAGGATGGCGGTGAGCATGGCCGCCAGCAGATTAGGATGGGCGGTTAGACCATAGCCGCGGAGCCAGCGCTGCCCCTCGACAAAGAGCACGCTAATACCGGAATGGATGGGGTTCAAGGGAAGTTCGCCCAAATCGACCAGGCCCAGATCGCCTTGCCGGAGAAATTGGCCCAGAGCAACGCTACCCTGGATCAACACGACGATGGACAAGGGGATGATCACGTTGGGCCGTTCATTGAGCAGGAAGAGATAGAGCAACCAGAAGATGGCCAAGGCCCCGACCTGGATGAATATGGTCCTGGGGAAGCCGGGATCGAGGGTGACCAGGCCCAGCAGAGTAAGTAATAGTAGGGGCACGGTGACTCCAGCTCGTCCAAAGGTCCAAAGCAGCGGCCGTCGAGCTCGCCAGGTGGCGAAGCGCCGGACAAGCCAGCCGGCGAGGAGGAGGAATGGTAACAGGTTTGAGCCACCTAACTCCATGGGAGCGCCGGCAATGTAGGAAAATCGGAAGAGAGGGAGCCAGGTGAAGGGGCCGTAGCGCCACGATGGCGTGGAAAGCATCAAAATAACCAGCAAGGCGAAGGAGAACCCGGCCAGCCAGCCGGCTCCGGCGGCGATGGCGGCCCATCTCGAGTGGCTGGCCTTTCCGGCCTTGTCGTCTGATTCTTGGGACTCACCTTGAATCCCCTTGGTCGCGTCTGCATTCATGCTGGGCGATTATGCACCTGGTGGGCGGCCGTGGCAAAGTATTTTACTTCTCAGAAATTGGACAGGATTAACAAGATTGACATGATGTTTAAGTTGTCATGGCAGGCATCGTGGTTTTCATTCATGGTTGTGGTCTACGGTTCGTGAAGTCTTCTCTGCAAGGGAATCGTTTATCCTAATGGTCATCCTGAACGAAGTGAAGGATCCCTAGAGTCTTCGCAAGATTGGAGCCTCTCTCTTGCGGTACGTCGCAGGGATTCCTTGGCAAAAAGCGCCTCGGAATGACGTTTATTGTGGGCGGCCGTGGCAAAGAGTCACCGCAGAGATTCACCGCCGAGGCACGCAGGGCGCAGAGGATTAACAAGGGGGAGGGACAGGACTTTGCAATTTCATGACCTATTTGGAATGCGTATTAAATATTGCACACTTTGCGAAACCTCGTAGGATTGCGAATCCTACGAGGCTTTATTGGAAATGAGAGAGCCAGGGTCTAATCTGATCGTTCGGTTAAGCGAACATCCCTATCGTATGGCGATGGTCGTGGTTTTCATTTTGGCCACCGTTTGGTTTGCGGCGCGTATCGTCGGGCCATCGGCCGGCAGCCTGACCCATGGATTTGGGGCCTATTACACCGCCTCCCGGCTCCTGGTTACCGGCACTTATTCTGAACGGGTATATGAACCGGATTATTTCCGGGCGGTAGTCCGCTCGGATAGTGAGGGTGAGGTGGAGGATATCTGGCCTAATCCACCCCCCACCACTTTCATGTTTGTGCCCCTAGCCGACCTGGATATTCGAGTGGCCCGGGTTGTATGGACGGCGATCAACGTCTTCTTGTTGTTCGGCGGCCTGTCTTTGCTCATCTGGAACTTCGCACCCCGGGCGCCGTTAGCCACCTGGTTGTTGATCTTCACATTGGCCATGGTTTTCCGGCCGGTAATCGCCAACTTCATATTTGGCCAGGCCTACATCTTGGTTTCTGCCTTGCTGGTATTGGCAGTGATAGGGATCGATCGGCGGTGGGACCTTGCCGGAGGCGTGAGCCTGGGTTTAGCACTGGCCCTGAAGCTGGTTGGCTGGCCGTTGGGATTGCTGCTACTCTGGCAGCGACGCTGGCGCTACCTGGCGGCCTATGGGACGACCGTGGCGTTATTGGTGCTGGCTTCGATACCGCTCTTGGGCGTGGCGTCGTGGCAGGGTTTTATTACCTTTTTACCCAAGATGACGGGTTCGCCCCTCATCTGTGTCACCGCTTACCAGACGACGCGTAGCTGGCTTTGCCACCTGCTGGCACCTGAGGTGTTATGGCAGGAGGCAGCGACCCTGGCTTTACCGTGGTATGCAGCGGCGATACTGGTGGCGGCCGGCGGGGTGACCCTGGTTCTTACGCTGGCTTTGGCCGATCGGCAACCGATGGCGGCTGCTGGTGGTCTCATCGCCTGGGGAGTGCTGTTTGCCCCGCTGGGCGAGGAGTACCATCAAGTCGTGCTGTTGATACCCATCGTCTGGCTGATTTTGACCTGGTGGTCGGGTCAGCCACTTTCCAGGGCAACGCTCATCGTCCTGGGGGTGGCGCTGTTACTGTATACAGTGCCGTTCCCGATCAACCATCCCCGGCTTCAGCAAGGCTGGCTGGCGCTACTGGCCTATCCGCGGCTGTACGCGGCCTGGTTGGTGTGGTTGGCGCTTGTATTGGCAAGGGGCAGGTAGCAGGGGGCAAGTAGCAGGGAAATGAACCGTTCTGGGGCCAGCATTGATGGAGCGGCTTGGGATGAGGCGAGAGGGCCGTATGCGAGAAGCAAACTCCAGAGAGGGTGTTTGGCTTGACGTGCTGGTCTATGGAGTTCTAGCTCAAGAATGGTAAGCAATGCGGGATTGAAACAGCCCGCCCCCGGTCGGGGCTGAGGTGGCAAGGAAGTAACGTAGTTGGGGGTATTGACGAAGAACGGCTCAGGCTGCAATTTCCCATGCGAGGATGATGCGTCATTTCATGCCATTGACAAGATTTAACCTGGTTCAGTGGCTATTTCAGCAGGCAGCACCGTTACCTGGAAAATATCTGGTTATCTGCAACATCACACCTCATTTTGAGGAATCGCAGATGTGGGGTTGGGTCATCGTCAATTAGAACAGGTACGTCTATCAAGTAAAAGCCACAAGAGTTGTTAGTAACTTGTGGCTGCCTCTCTTAGTGGTGAATTTCTCAAGTAACAAAAGTATTTATCCGGCAATACATGTCATTTCGAGCGAAGCGAGAAATCCCTGAAGCCCTAGATAGCGTAATGTTAC
>Ga0209536_100003642_pt1 | contig 24681 bp, 19 predicted proteins | sample DeeMarSeWOR28_12_FD_187461 | JGI IMG/M metagenome (GOLD analysis project Ga0209536, IMG submission 187461) | Marine sediment microbial communities from White Oak River estuary, North Carolina - WOR-2-8_12 (SPAdes) (version 2) | ecosystem: Environmental > Aquatic > Marine > Intertidal zone >...
ATCTGCCTTGCCACCTTCATCGCCTACAAGACTGCCGGGGTTTATGGCATCGGCATCTCCGCCGTGGGCATGCTGTCCACTGTGGGGGCCACCATGACCGTCGATGCCTACGGCCCCATTGCTGACAATGCCGGCGGCATCTCAGAGATGGCCGGCCTGGGACCCGAGACCCGCGCCATCACCGACCACCTGGATGCCCTGGGCAACACCACCGCCGCCATCGGCAAAGGATTCGCCATCGGCGCCGCGGCGCTAACCGCCGTCTCCCTGTTTGTCGCCTATACTCAGGCGGTGGGACTCGAGGTCATTAACATCACCGACCCCTATGTGATCATCGGAGTGCTGATCGGCGCCATTGTGCCCTTTGTGGTAGCTGCCCTCACCATGACCGCGGTGGGTAGCTGCGCCTTTGACATGGTGGAAGAGATCCGCCGCCAGTTCCGGGAGATCCCCGGGCTGATGGAAGGGACGGGCAAGCCCGATTCGGCCACCTGCGTCGACATCGCCACCAAAGGCGCCCTCAAGCGCATGATGCTTCCTGGCCTCATCGGGGTGGCCACCCCCCTGGCGGTGGGCATCTTGATCGGCCCCACGGCTCTGGGCGGGGTTCTGGTCGGCTGCACGGCAACCGGTGTCTGCCTGGCCCTGTTCATGTCCAACGGCGGCGGCGCTTGGGACAACGCCAAGAAGTACATCGAGGCCGGCCACTTTGGCGGCAAGGGCTCCGACAATCACAAGGCGGCTGTCGTGGGTGATACCGTGGGCGATCCCTTCAAGGATACCTCCGGACCCACCATGAACATCCTGATCAAGCTGGTGTCGGTGGTCTCTTTGGTGAGTGCTCCGGTGTTGATCATGATCCATCACGTTAAATAAGAAAAACGGACGACGGGGACAGATCCCGTCTTCCGAGTGTAGAGTGACAGGAGGCGGCAACTTCAGGGGCCGCCTCCTTTTTTTTCATCGAAAGCCCCTTGCCGGAATTGGGAAGGCTTAAGGCACAAGGACAAGATAAGTTTTGTCCAGTGGTTTCGCCTTGTGCCCTGCACCTTAGACCTTGAGCCGTGCCCTTATATGTTTCAACTCAGGCGGTTACAGCCTGCAACGGACCCTGCCTCCAAATTTGCCTTTGAGGAGACAGCTGATAATGGTATGATCTTGTGTTATTATAAGGAAAATCTGTCCTCACCCCCTTCCCGCTTAAACGGTGTCTACTTGTTTAGACTGCAGGGAGGTGCGGACCAAGCTTGAACAGAGAAAGGTAACGCCATACAGATCTTACAGAGAAAATTGTTCTTTGCGCTTCCTGAAAAACGAGTCTATGAAAAGACGGTTTCGATTCTGGCCTCTACTTCCAAAACCACCATTCCTGATCTGCTGGCAGTCATTTCTCGGGGAGGATGAAGGCAGTCATGTTTAAGGTTGGTGACCTAGCTGTATATCCAGCCCATGGGGTTGGAGTGATCGAGTCAATTGAAAGCAAATTGATCTCTGGTACCAAGCAGGACTTCTATATCATGCGGATTCTGGACAACGAAATGATCATCATGATCCCTCTCGACAACGTGACCAGCGTGGGTTTGCGTCAGGTGATCGATGCCAAACAGGTGCCGAAGATATTCGACATTCTCAGGGAAAGAGAGATCATCCCGGACAACCAAACATGGAACCGGCGCTACCGTGAGTACATGGAGAAGATTAAAACCGGCTCTGTGTATGAATTGGCTGAGGTTATGCGCGACCTCTTCATCCTCCGCGAGGATAAAGAGCTTTCGTTCGGTGAACGAAAAATGCTGGACACTGCCCGCAGCTTGCTCGTGAAAGAGATATCCATAGCCAAAGACTTGGATGAGAGCCAGGTAGAAGAAGACATCCATACCATTTTCGGCGAGTGAAAGGAAAGTCAGCGGCCAAGGGGCTAATGCAGGCATTTATCACCAAATGGAGCATGCGGGTCTGGTACTGGCGGCTGGAGCGGCAGCGAGCATGATTGATCCCGGAGTGGTTGCCCCGGGCACAAATGTGGTTGCTATATGAATTGAGCGGTTCTGTATGAGCTCATGTCGCGCATGTCAAATAACAGATATTTGTGAAGGGTTATGAATAAGGGGCATTCACCCACGAGGATAATCACCCCCACCCTAACCTTCCCCCGTCAAGGGGGAGGGAACTGACTGTTACCATTAGCATTTCCCCTCCCCTGGCGGGCGGGGATGAAGGGGAGGGGGATAAGAATCGCTCAATTTAGGTACTGGATGTCCATAAGTTAGTGCTTAAAATCATTAAAGAAAGGAGGTGATTAGAGAATGAGTATAGCCCAGACTATACTCCGCCTTCTGCTCGTTGCGGCTTGTTCGGTAAGCGGCTACCTGTTGGCTTCACAATTGCCGGCTTCGCACACTTTGGGTATCTGGATTAAGTGGGTAGGGGCACTCACCGGATTCATATTTGCACTCCTCGCATTATCCATAGAAAAAATCATAAAAAAAGCACCACTCAAGGTGATCTTTGGCGGCACTTTTGGTCTTTTTCTCGGGCTGGTCATTGCCCAACTGATGGGTTACGCCTTCAGCGCCCTGCAGAATAGCGCCATTCGCATCTCCATCTCGGTGATTTTGAGTTGTGTCTTTGGCTACATCGGGTTGGTGTTGGGGGGCAAGAAGGTGGAAGAGTTCAAGTGGCCGGGGTGGAGCTTCTTTACCAAAGGAACTTCCAAGAAAGACGGTGGCAAGCTTCTCGACACCAGTGTCATAATTGATGGGCGCATTGCCGACATTTGCGAGACCGACTTTTTGGAGGGTCCGCTGATCCTCCCTCAGTTCGTTCTGCAGGAACTTCAGCACATCGCCGATTCGGCAGACAGCCTAAAACGGGCGAGAGGGAGAAGGGGCCTCGACATCCTCAACCGTATGCAAAAGGATGACAGCATCGAGATCAAAGTGGTGGAGGAGGATTATCCGGAGATCAAGGAAGTTGACGCCAAGCTCATTGCCCTTGCCCGGGAGACGAATGCCAAGATCATCACCAACGATTTCAACCTGAACAAGGTAGCTCAACTCCAAGGTGTCCCCGTTCTCAACATCAATCAATTGGCCAATGCACTCAAACCGATGGTTCTGCCTGGCGAGGTGCTGCATCTGCAAATCATGCGGGAGGGCAAAGAGCAGGGTCAGGGTGTGGCCTATTTGGATGACGGCACCATGGTGGTGGTGGAAAACGCCAGCAGGCATCTCGGCCGAGAGGTGGAGGCCTCTGTAACCAGCATTCTCCAAACCACTGCCGGCCGTATGATTTTTACCATACTCAAGGAGGAGCCGGGCCAGCGGCGGCATTAGGTAGGTGTTTGATTATTAAGCGAACTCCTTCTGACGCATGAGGCAGTGTGAGACAGATAGACAAGGTGACAAGCTGACGCGGAGACGGGGACGCGGGAAGCGTTGACCATAAAGCTGGCAGCAAGCAGGGGGCAGCAGGCAGCCAATTTGTCAGGTAAGAATGAGTAGCATAGTAGATATAGCTCACATGTAATAGAAATGCATCGTACCTACTGCAATTTGGACCTTGCTGCCAGCCGCCGGCTGCCTGCTGTATGCTCGGCTCGCTTAATGCCGTGTCCCCGCGTCAGTCTTTACGGCTCCTCCGCTTAGTCCTCCGGGAACAAAGTGTCCGAATATCAATTTCAGGTCTCCCAGCAAGATGCGGGTTCCCGGCTGGATCTGTTCTTGAGCCGCATGGATCTGGAGTTGTCACGCAATCAAGTTCAGCGGCTCATCGAGAACGGTCATATCCGGGTCAACGGTGATCCGCAGAAGGCAAGTTACCGGCTGCGGTCCGGAGAACGAATTTCGCTCTTTTTACCGCCACCTCCCCCAGATGAGCTGTCACCTGAACCTCTCCCCCTGAACATAATCTTTGAAGATGAGCATCTGATCGCCGTGAACAAGCCTCCCGGCCTGGTGGTTCATCCTGCTGCCGGCCATCGACACTCTACCCTTGTGCACGGTCTCCTGCATCACTGCGGCCACCTGGCCGATTTGGGGGGACCATTTAGGCCGGGTATCGTCCACAGGCTGGACAAGGATACCAGCGGGATCCTGGTTGTAGCCAAGAACAATCTCGCCTACCGCCACCTCAGTCGTCAGTTTAAAGGGCACCGTATTTACAAGGAATACAGCACTTTAGTCTATGGCCGTCCACGCCAGCCTTCTGGGCAGTTCACGGATCCGATTCGGCGCCATCCAAGAGATCGGAAGAAGATGGGAATTCTGGCTGGTGGGCGTGAGGCTCACACGACATGGTGGCTCGAAAGATTGTTTGGAGACGTCTCCCTTGTGAAGGTGGTGATCAAGACCGGCCGGACCCATCAAATCCGGGTGCATTTTGCCCATGGTAACCACCCAGTGGTGGGTGATGCGACCTATGGCGGCAAGAAAAGGGTTCGATCTGTACAGAATCCCCTGGTACGTGCTCGCCTCAAGCAGGTGAAGCGCCAAATGCTTCACGCACGCAGATTGGTTTTCAAGCACCCTGCCACTGAAGGGGAGTTGGATCTTTCGACGCCCCTGCCCGAGGATTTCGCATCTTTGCTGGATTTCTTGAAGCAGTTTCACTCAGTGGAGACGCCGAGAAGCGGAGATACGGGTACGCGGAGTTAGCATAGCGCGGAGCGCAAGGCGCATATCGAAGCAGGCGGTCGAAAAATCGAAATCCTAAGCACCAAATCCTAAACAAATTCGAAATAGAAATTCTCCAGTTCAAGCCAATGATGCTCAAAAAGGAATTTTGAAGTATTGGTCATTTGAATTTTTAAATTTGAATTTGTTTAGGATTTAGATATTCGGATTTCTTTATTATAGTGAGGGGGCTGAAGACCCAGAGGAGATATGATGCTAAAAGTCGGCCTAACCGGTGGAATCGCCTCGGGGAAAAGCACGGTATGTGAGTTCTTCACTCGGATGGGGGCGATGGTGCTGGATGCCGATGCAGTTGCCCGTGAGGTGGTGCTGCCCGGGCGGTCGGCCTGGACAAAGCTGAGGCAGACCTTCGGCTCAGAGTTTTTTTGTCTTGACGGCAACCTCAACAGGCGCCGACTAAGAAAGCTTATTTTTTCCGATCCGGTAAAACGGCGACAAGTCGATGCGATTGTGCACCCGGAAGTCATGCGAGAGATTGATCGCAAGTATCAACACCTGTCGGCTGTGGCTCCGGATGGGGTCTTTCTGGTTGATGTCCCTTTGTTGTTGGAAGTGGGGGCGGCAGGCCGTTTTGACCGGGTGCTGGTGGTCTATGTGGACGAAGATGTCCAGATTGACCGCCTTATGCGACGCGATGGACTTTCCAGGAAAGAAGCAAGCCAAGCCCTGGGTGTCCAAATTCCTCTACGGGAAAAGGTGAAACTGGCCGATTTTGTGATTGACAACAACGGTACGCTGAAAGAGACCCAGGCCCAGGTAGAGAGGGTGTGGCGGCAACTGCTGACGCTGGCGAGAATGCGGAGACGGGGTGACAAGGAGATGCTGGAGGAGCATGGGGACGCGGAGACACGTGGACGCGGAGAAAAAGGAGACAATTAAGAAGGACACGCAGCCCCGCCCCATGCCCGTTCCGCTCAAGCAGAGCAGGGGCGGGGTTTATCCCCGCCCGCAGAGAATCGCTCAGATTACTATCAGGTTATATCTATAGCTCTTGCAGTATCTTGATGTCGGATTGCTGCCGCCGGGCAGTGACCCAGCGGGTAAAGACTTGCTCTTTTTTGAGTTGAAGAAGGCTTCTGGCGATGTTGTCTTTTTCCTTCTGGAACTCTTCCTCCGATGCGGGCTCGCGGGCCTTTAGCTGAATGATGACAAAACTCTGGCTGACCTCGTAGACGTCAGGTGCTACAGGCTGCTCAGGTGTGAGGGCAAGGGCGGCCATAACCAGATCCCTCTGGTTTCCCAGGGCCTGCGCGGGAGAGGTGGCTGTAAAGAAATCAGTTTCCTTGATTTGCAGCTTATCGCCTTTGGCCGCTTGGGCAAGGCCCCCTTCCTGAATCGCTGTCTTGAGCAAGTCCTGTGCTTGTTTGCGGGCAAGGATTCTGCTCTGTTCAGCCACCCAATCTTTCTCCACTTTCTCCTTTACTTCGGTGAGGTCCGGTAGCCTGGGTTCCTGGATGTCGGAAAGCTGCGCCACCACCTTGTCCTCCCCTACTTCGAGGACGGGCGAAACTTCCCCAGGCTGCAAGGAGAAAACAACCTCGTTGACCTCAGGATACCGCCCCAACTGAGAAATGGTCTCGTTCGCTGCAAAGAGACCGCTATCATGGACTTCGAGGCCCGCGGCTGCGGCTGCCTTCCGCAGGTCATCCAGAGCGCGGGTCTCATCGATGAATGATTCGGCCCGCTGCAAGGCAATTTCACCGGCGCCTTCCTTCTTGAGTTCCTGGATAACGGTTTCCTTCACCTCGACAAGAGGTAGGGTGGACTTTTCCTTGATATCCTCCACCTTGATGATGTGCAGACCGAACGGGGTCCGCACCAAGTCACTGATTTCTCCTTTTTTCATGGAAAATGCAGCGTCTGCGAAAGGCTTTACCATAGCGGTGCGGGTAAAATAGCCCAGATCCCCGCCGTTGGAAGCGGTGGAATCGTCTGAATATTTCCGGGCCAGACCGGCAAAATCATCACCCTGACGGGCCAAGTCCAGCACTTTTTTGGCTTTTTCCAGCACGGGCTGAAGATCGGTCATCTTTGCTTGCGGGGGTATCCGGAAAAGGATATGGCTGGCCCGCACCTTCTCGGGCTCCTGGTAGTCTTCCTGGTGCAACCGGTAAAACTCTTCCACTTCGGCGTCGGTGGTCTGGGCTTCCTGTAGGTAGTCCCCCAGGGGAAACCTTACATAGACAATGCTGCGCTTTGCACCAATCCGATAGTTTTCTCGATGTTCATCAAAGTATGACTTGACAGCTTCCTCGTCCAAATCCACTTTCTCGGTGAGTTTTCTGGGGTCAATTTGCACGTAGGCCAGACTCACCTTGTCGCGGGTGTGGTGGAAATAAGAGAGCACTTCCGTATCCAAGACCTTAGCCCCCCTAGAGATAAAGCGCTGCACTTTGTCCATGAGCAGGTCTTCATGCTGGTTGGTCTCAAAATCTTGAGGAGTCAGCCGCAAGAAGCGCAAAGTTTGATGGTACCGCTGCGGGTCAAACTGGCCGTTGGTCTGGAAGGCTGGATAGGAGCGGATGGCTTTTTGAAGCTCTTCCTGGGAAATGTCCAGCTTCATCAATCTTGCCTCTTCCAAGAGCAGTCTGCGGTTGATCAGCTGACTGAGAGCCTGATCCTTCAGGTTCAGAGTTTCCAAGAGGTCGGAGGAAAACTGGTTGCCAAGTTGGCGGCGCATCTGCTCGAGTAGATTATTGTAGGCGCTCTGATATTCCCGGAGGCCAATGTAGGAACCATTAACAACGGCAACGCGGCTCGCCCTGCGTTCCGTGTAGGAGTACCCCCCCCAGAATATAAAAACGATGACTATCGCGAAGAGGGCCACCTTGATCAGCCAGGATGTGGCGTGTTTGCGCATGAGTCCAAGCATGTGTTAACCTCGCGCTAATGTTGAATCCAGTAAATTTTTTGACACATTTTCGGAGACCCAAGGGTTTAGTTTCCGGATGGAAACTAACCAAATTCCCCTCCAATTGCAAGTCTTTAATGGAACACCATTTGCACGACCCAGTAGAGGAGCTTTAGCCCGCATATTACATGAATCACCTACTGCGACCGCGAATATGGGCATCCTTCCGGGCGTCCTCGGGCCTCACACCCTGCGACGTACTGTTCAAGTACGCCTCGGGTCCGAGCCCCTGCGGTTGCCCGGTGGCAAGCCCATCTAATTCGCGCTCGCTCCGCTCCGCTCAGTCCCGCAAGCGGGTTCCCAGTTTCACGTTCTCGCGACGGTGATACATGAAATATGCGGGCTAGGCGCTTGAACTGACAAATATTGTCATTGGGTGACATTAAGTGATGCGCGCAGTGTTGCAGTTTGGTCGTTCGTTTCAAAAGCATCTCAGGCCCTGTTAACCCAACCACTGCAGTATTGGCTGTCTGCTGGCAGAGGGGGGTGTTGAAGTCGTGAATTAAAATGTATAATAATCAATTAGTTACTGCTTATAAGACCATGGAAGTAGTGGCTGTTGATTGAGTTTCAGGTTCTCTTTTTGTGGGATCTCTCTCAATTGGCAAGTAAATTGCATTCAAACCGAGACAAGAAAAGGCGACCAAGCAAACTTAGAGAGGAGGTGAGAGTTTTAGAAGTTGGCAGCAGCGCAACCAGGTTTCGGAGGATTCAACAACATAGCCTGAAAGAGAGGAGAAAACTTATGCTTACAAAAATCAGGAAAAAGCTCGATAGCAAGGGTTTCACCCTGATTGAGCTGATGATCGTCATCGCTATTATCGGCATTCTGGCCGCCATCGCCATCCCCCAGTTTGCGGCTTACCGGAAGAAGGCGTACAACTCGGCGGCACTGAGTGACTTGAAGAACCACAAGACCACCGTCGAAGCTTACTATGCCGATAACCAGTACTACCCATACTAAGATGCTAAGATGCTAGCATAAAAAATTGCAGTGATCAGACGACTTATGACAGGAGGTTTGACATGAAGAAGATTCTTTTTGTAATCGCAGCTGCGGCCATGGTCCTGCCATTGATTGCCGGAGCAAGCTTTGCAGCTGGCCCGGGCGCTTTTAGCTATTCTGATAAGAATTATGAACTCTCTAGTGACACAGCCAACCGCCCATCTTGTACGATTAGTCTTTCCAAGAACGTCGCCGCGTATTACGATGCTCCGGCTGACGCTGCCGGCATTGTGGGCCAGCAATATGAAATAGCCACGGCCCACACCAGTGGTAACAAGATCTACGGCAGTCACTCGGCGGCAACCCTGATTTACTGGAAGGACAACCCCCTTGGTGTCGCCCCTGATGCTGACGATGCAGACAGCACTGATATGGAAACAAATTGGACTGAGATGTAGTCCAAACTCGTGAGACGAGAAAAGGGCCGATTGCTTCGGCCCTTTTCTCGTCGGCGTCGATCCAAAGTGATTCAGGAATAATTTTCGGCTGGTGCTGATTACTTCAGAATTCACCTATCGGGTGAGTTTTCCTTTTTTTCAAAGTCTGATAAATCTACCACTAATCTTCACAGTTAACCCGGATAATTCATGAAAAGGACTGTTCCCCATGAGAAAGGTTGGGGCCATTATCAAGGTAACCTTTCTGGGTGGAGTGCGTGATCGCACCCTTTTTGGCATTTTCGTTCTGGGAATGCTGCTCCTACTCACCATTCCAGTGTTTTCCTACTTCTCAATGAGGCAGACCACAGAGGTGGCGGCCGGCTACGGACTCTCCGTGATCTCGTTGATCGGTTTGCTCTTGACCGTTCTTATGGGGGGCAACCTCATCTCTCGGGATATCGACCGCCGGGGGATACACACGGTGGTAACGCTGCCCATGTCCCGTACTCAGTACATGGTTGGCAAATTCGTCGGTCTTGCTTTACTGCTTCTGGTTTCGCTGTTGATCTTGTATTTACTGGCTGGAATTGCTGTATTCCTGACCTCTCTCCAGTATCCTCCTTCCAAGCCCTTGCATTGGCAGACATATTTACTGGCAATGGTTTTTGAATACGTCATGCTGCTGATTATCTGCGGAGTATCTGTGCTTTTCAATAGCTTCGCCACCTCTACTTTCCTGCCCATGGCGTTGACCATTGTGGTGTATTGCATTGGCCAGAGCACCGCATTGGTAAAGGATTACCTGGACAAGGCCCCGGAAGCAAAAGAGATATCGCCAGTCGTTTCCTTTCTAGCCAAGGGAAGCTATTACCTCTTCCCGAATCTTTCGGCCTTTGATATCAAGAACGGGTTTATCTACTCTTTACCGGTAAACCTTGAATATCTCATGATGGTCATGGGTTATGGGTTGTTCTACCTGAGTGTTGTCATGTTTGTGGCGACGTATTTCTTTGCCAGGCGCAATCTTCCATGAAACGGATTTTCATATTTTTTCTCATTCTGGGTCTATGCGGCTATTCTTTTTTTAGAGTTGACCGCATGCGTCAGGCTCAGGCCCCTATTCCCAAATTAATGCTTCTTCCTTCCAGGGAAATGACACGGGTGATTTCCTTTGGCAATGAGATCCTGGTGGCCCAACTCATCTTTTATAACAGTATGTTTTACGTTGGCAGTCTCGAAAAGCCACCAGAAATTGCAGCGCATAAAGACCTCTATCATACATTGGATACTGTCACCTATCTGGACCCGTACAATATGGACGGTTACTATTTTGCCCAGGGCATGTTCAGTTGGAACCGACTGTTAATTGAACCCCTTAATATCCTTCTCCGGCGAGGGATGGCCTATCGCTCATGGGATTGGCATTTACCCTTCTTCTACGGCTTTAATCAGTTCTTCTTCTTGAAAAACCCCAAAGAGGCAGCGATCTATTTCGAAAAGGCTTATCAGCTCAATCCCAAAAATACCTTTCTGCCGAGTTTGATTGCCAGGCTTTACTATCAGGGAGAGGCAACCAAGGTGGCGATCGATTATCTGCAAGAGATGATCCGCACTACCGGCAGTGAGAAGATGAGGAGGTGGCTGACAGTGCGGCTCGAGGCTTTTCGATTTGTTGCTTTGCTCGAAGAGGGTATAGTTCGCTATCAAGAGAGATACAAGGAGAGGCCGCAAAGGCTGCAAGCCCTCGTTGACGGAGGGATACTGAAAGCTATCCCGCCTGATCCTTATGGAGGAGAGTTTTACTTGGATACGCATGGACGGGTCAGGACCACGAGTAACTTCACTTATGAGCAAGATAAACAAGAAAGCAGTGGGGGGTAGGCAAAATAAGCTTGATCGTATAAGAATTTCCTTTTTGGTAACCACAGAGGCCTGCTCCATCAGGAAAGGTGGAGCCGACGTCTCTTTCCGCTCAACTTGACCATACTCCTGCCCGGGGATTTTTGAACTGCTAACCTGGCATATTCTTTGCTCTTTTGATAGGATTTACGGCCCTGAATTCCTCCCGCCCAGGAGATGAGGGTTTTATTCACCAGAAAGAGATTTTAGATGACAGCGATCCAGACCGACAAACTAGGTAAAGTATATACCAAGAAGCTTACCCAGAAAGTTGTAGCCTTGAGAGACCTGAGTCTTGAGGTCAGACGAGGCGAGATATTTGGCTTCCTCGGCCCCAATGGTGCAGGCAAAAGCACCACCATCAAGCTACTGATGGATCTTATCCGCCCCACCACAGGAGAGGCAACCATAATGGGACTACCCGTTACTTCAGCCTCCTCGCGCCAGAATTTAGGCTACCTGCCAGAAAATCCCAATTACTACTCTTACCTGACCGCCAAAGAGCTGCTGGAAATGGTAGGTAAGATTCACGGCATGAGCGCTCGAGAAATCGAGACAAAATCCAACAGAGTTCTCACCCTTCTCGATCTCCCGCAAGAGAAAAAGCGCACCATAGCAGGGTTTTCAAAAGGGATGATTCAACGGGTAGGGTTGGCTCAGGCCATTGTTCATGATCCGGAGGTTATTGTACTGGATGAACCCATGTCCGGGCTTGATCCCCCGGGGCGTAAGCTGGTTGCAGATCTCATGCTGGAGATGCGCAGTCGTGGCAAGACAATTTTTTTCAGTACTCACATTCTCCATGATGTTGAAGTCATCTGTGACCGAATCGGCATCATTACAAACGGTCAACTCAGATACTGTGGAGTTCTAGCGGATATGATCTCCGATAGTTTTACCTCATATGAGGTTGTTTTGAGAAGAGTAGGGTCCCACCAGGTAAATAACCTGTTGGAAAAGGGTTTCGTCCCGAAGAACTTTGAAGACAAAGTCAAGGTGGAAGTCACCAAGGAAGGCCTGTCAGCTTTCGTTGAGGAGTTTGTGCATCAGGGGGTCGAACTGGTCGGTGTCGAGCCAAGACGCCTTACTTTAGAAGACTTCTTCATGAGCTTTATCAATCAATTAAGAACCTAGGATGTGGACCCTCATGCGAGAAAGAGTCAACATTCATAAACTGTTCAGATCTTTTGATCCTGACCTCATCTCCATCCTCGTTCTGTTGGCCTTTGGCCTCCTTGCCTATTCAAACAGTTTCCTCGCGAGCTTCCACTATGACGACCTCACCCACATAGCAAAAAACGATGCGATCTCTGACCTTGGCAACGTGGCGCGCATATACTTTTATTGCAACGAGAGGTTTTTGACCTACCTGACTCTAGCTTTGAATTACAAATTGAGTACCCTTGACCCGATGACCTATCATATATTCAATTTCTTCATTCACTATATTGCCGCCTGCTTTATCTATTTTCTCTTCAGGGATACTTGGGAAACGGTTGCGATGAAAGGCACGGGCCGTGCATCTACAGGACGGCCGGCTGCTCTTCTCGCTGCCGGAATCTTTCTGCTGCACCCACTTCAGACCCAGGCCGTCACCTACGTAATTCAGAGGGCCGAGAGCATGGCTGGGATGTTTTATCTTGGAGCCCTCCTTTTTTACGTCAGAGCGAGGCTAGCTTCCACTCGCCATGCGTCAACTGGATATTACACGATCATGCTCCTCTGCGCTGTTGCTGCAGGCTTCTCCAAAGAGACAGCGGTTACCCTCCCTGTCACCATGGTGATGTACGAGATATTCTTCTTCAAGACCAGAATTAAACACCTGTTGCGCAGTAAATTCATCTTCCTTGCTCTGGTTCCTGCTGTGATAATCGTGGTCTATAAGCTGGGACCGCTTCTCGGGAAAAACTTTTACTATGATTATGACCCAAACATGCATCTCTCGAGGAAGCAGTATTTCCTTACGCAGTTAAGTGTGTTGGTGACTTACCTGCGACTCTTTCTCTGGCCGGCAAATCAAAATCTGGACTGGGACTATCCCATTGCCTCAAGTTTTTTCAATGTGAGAACGCTCACATCGCTATTTCTGCTTCTCTCGCTCATGATCCTGGCAATTGTGGTCTACAAGAGATACAGGATGCTCTCATTTGGTATCATCTGTTTTTTTCTGACACTTGCCCCTACTTCCAGTATCATCCCCATCAAAGATGTGATCTATGAACATCGGATGTATCTTGCAGTTGGCTTTCTTGCTATGGGGTTGGTGGAAGTTATTGATGTGGGATTCTACAACATGAAGCGCATCTCCGCTCAGTTGGGGCAAATTGCTATTCTGGTGGTGAGCCTGACTACCCTACCCCTGCTCGCCGGGGTCACCCATGCCCGCAATGAGGTCTGGCGAAGCGAGGTCTCACTTTGGAGGGATGTGGTGCAGAAGTCTCCAAACAAGGCTAGGGGTCACAACAACTACGGCATGGCTCTTTATATGGTTTGGGGGCAAATGAGCGAAGATGCGAAGAAAGAGTTCGAGATCGCCAGCCGTCTCTCGCCCAACTGGGAAATCCCCTATTACAATCTGGCCATAGCTGCCTATCAGGAGGGAGATTACCAGAGAGCCATCGCTCTGTACCGCAAAGCGATAGAGCTGAAACCGAATTACAAGGAAGCACTCTACCAACTGGGCAAAACTTACATTGAGGTCAACCGCTGGGATGATGCCCGGCCATACCTGGAGCGGCTCATAATGCACTCGCCGACTTCCAAGTATCTCCGGGCTTATCTGGATCTGCTTGAGGTATATCTGCAGATTGGTCTCCACGATCAAGCTTCAGCGCTTGCCATGGAGCTGATGCGGATGTCCGATTCCCTGCAAGGGGTGGACTACTATCGGGGCAAGGCCTTCTTTAGATTGAGAGATTATGACAGGGCAAAAACTTATTTTGCGAGGCAGATTGAAAGAGAACCCGAACAGGTCTCCTCCATTCTTATGTTGGGATATGTTCATTATCTCGAGGAAGATTATAAAGAGGCGGAGACGGCCTTTCGCCGGGCGCTGGAAGAGCACAGCTGGTCCGTTGCTGCCCATTACAACTTAGCCCTGATCCTTGAGACGAGCCACCGGTTACCGGAAGCAGTAGAACACTTGGAGAAGGCGATGGCAGCCGATTCTTTTTCTCTGGCCCCGCGCTTCCATCTGATAAGACTGTATGGCCATCTTGGCAACACGAGGAAGCAGCTTGAGCTGTTGAGGAAAATACTGGGACTGAGGCCAGATTCGGCAGAGTCTATGTTTTTGGAGGCTAATTTAACTCAGGACTTGCGTGTCACTCTGAACAAGTATAAGGATCAATTCATTATCGAAAATGATTCTTGTGCTTCGCAAAGTGCACTGGCTATTATAGCGACCATCATGGGGGAGTTCCGCGAGGCGATTGAGAGACACAACAGGTGCCTCAAAAAGCTGACGGACAAGAGAGCCAAGCAGAGGATAATGGAAGAGGTGAATCGCCTTGAAGCAGTTTTGCAGGACAAGGAGACCCTTCTAACGCCGGTATAGGTTTTGCTTTGAAGCAGGCAGATATTCATGCCAATGTCTATTCAAAAAAGGACACTCGCGAGTGAAGTTGCCGTGAGAAAAGGGTAGTGACAACATGGCCGATGTCTTCGTACTCAACCCACCAGTGGTCAAGGACTTCTGTCGCTCAGCGCGTTGGGCTGCCAGGTCCAGGGGGAGGGTGCAGCGCCATCCCGATTGGCTGCTCACTGCGGTGGGTGTCCTGGAACAGTCAGGATTCGAGGTTGAGTTCCTGGACGGTGCGGCCCTGAGTCTACAGGAGGAGCAGGTAGCCTCTGCCATCAAGAGAAGCAAGCCGGGGCTCCTGGTTGTCCACACGACAACCCCTTCCATAGATTCTGATTTGGCCTATGCTTCGCTGGCCAAGAAATTTGATCTCGACTGTCGTACCGTCGCAGTGGGTCCCCATGTAACCGCCGAGCCTGAAGACTCGCTTGAGAGGGCCAATGGTGGACTGGATGTAGTGGCAAGAGGAGAGTACGACGAGACGCTGAGGGAACTTGCCGAAGTAGTCGGCTCAGGATGGACCACGGTCCGGCTTGCTGAAGTCATGGGAATCTCTCATATCAGCGGTGATGGTAAACCGATACATACTGATTCGAGACCATATCTTGATGTGAATGAGCTGCCCTTTCCGGCCTGGCATCACATAGACCCTAGATGGTATCGGGACGCGGGCAAACGGTTTCCGTTTATCACCCTCATCTCAGGAAGGGGTTGCTTCGGGAAGTGCACCTTTTGCCGGGACGTACCCTTGATGGAGGGAAGAAAGCTGAGGTTGCGGGATCCAGAACTGGTGGTGGATGAGATCGAATACAACTTTTCACTTTTCCCTTATCTAAAGGAGGTAATGTTCGAAACCGACACTTTTACTGCTTCACCCAAACATGTGATTGGTGTTTGCGAGGAATTATTTAGGAGGGATCTTAAGGTTACTTGGTCATGCAACTGCCGCACCGATGTGGATCTCAGACTCCTTCCACTGATGAAGAGGGCTGGGTGCCGAATGCTCATGGTGGGATTCGAGTTCGGCACCCAAGAGGCACTTGACGCTGTGAAGAAGGGCACGACTCTGGAGCAATCGGTGCGGCTTGCAGGAGAGGCCAAAAAGCTGGGCTTGACTGTCCACGGTTGTTTTATGTTCGGCGCGCCAGGAGAGACAAGGGAGTCGGCTTTGAAGACCATAGACTTTGCGAAATCGCTGCCACTGGATACCGTTCAATTTTCTGGGGTATGCGCGTATCCGGGTTCGGGGATTTACAACTTAGCAAAGAAGGAGGGATTCCTTGTCCCCAGTACTTGGCGACAGTGGGTGGATGAGAAATGGGAACAGGCGACGGTGCTCAGTTACCCTAAAATCAAGAAGGAGGACATAGACCAATTCATCGACAGGGGGCTTAAAGAGTTTTACCTGCGCCCAAGACAACTGATAAGAATGGCTATGGGCATCCGTTCACTGGATGATTTAAGACGAAAGCTATATGGATTCAAGCAATTTCGTGAGTTGTAGTGGCCATAGAATGAACCGGCGTGTCAATTGATTGATTCTGAAGCTTGTTCACCTGCGCCCACATACTAACTTGTCCCCTGAGCAGTTTCTCTAATTTAGCCGGTCCCCACGGCAGCCACCTTCATTCCTGAGAAGCACTCATTTCTCAACTTATCGTTCTTGGATCTGTTTATTGCTATTGGGGACCGAATATTACGGTCAATGGACAGAGGTGTTCTTCTTTTGATCGTAAAAAGGAAGACCTGCAATTCATATCCGTGCTTGTGAGGGCAGAACGATTTGAGGCAATGTGCTCTTGAGAGGATTTGTGAAGCGTTTTGGTAATTCTGGATGTGGCATGTTTTTCGCACGAAGATGTTTGAACGAGCAGGGCTTTTGGCGGGAGGCTTTGAAGGTCGAGCAGAGGAGGCCGTGTGCGCTTTTTCGGTAGGTGCTGTCGCCAAAATGAATCAGGGTATGTGCGAGTTTAATTCGGTGGTGGCGAAACGCAACCTTGGCGGCAAAAAGGTTAGCGGAGTCAGGATCGAATCCCTTTTAAACTCCACGGTATCCAGATGCGCCGCCTCTGATCGAAGATCGTTAACAGCCAAACGAGAGAATCCATTGCTATGGATATTACCTATACCCCTAAAGGTCCAATTATAAAAGACAAGAGCGGCCCTTTTTTGACCACGCGGCTGATGTGGAGAGAGCTTGTATCATCGAAAGAGCTGATATGGAGGTTGTTTCTTCGTGATTTCGAAGCAAAATACCGCCAATCCCTTTTTGGAGTTTCCTGGTCAATACTCACGCCCTTGGTTGTTGTGGGGCTTTTTGTCGCCTTGAATCGTGCCGGCATACTGACCGTCGAGGGTGTCGATGTCCCCTATCCGCTCTATGCCCTCATCGGCCTCGCCATTTGGAATCTCTTTTCGGTTGGCTTGACAGCTTGCAGTAATGCTCTTGTCCGAGCAGGAAGCATGGTGGTAAAGATTAACTTCCCCAAGGTTGCTCTCATATTTGCGGCATCAGGACAGAGCGTCATCGAATTTTCAATTCGCATGGGACTGATTGCTCTTGCATTCATATACTTCGACGTAACTCCTGCATGGAAAGGGTTCTTCTTTGGATTGTTACTGCTTGTCCCTATTTACATGATGGCGGTCGGTATAGGATTTGCGCTCTCTCTTGTTGGCGTAGTAATCAGAGATATAGTCAACGTCCTGAACATAGCCCTCATGGGAATGATGTTGTTGACACCGATTCTTTACCCTATCACCGGCGACAATTTGCTCGCAAGCATCAACCAGGGCAACCCTTTCAACTATTTGGTGAACGTACCGAGGGACTTCATGGTTAAAGGCCACTCAGAGTTTTTTGCCGACTTCATATGGGCTGCTGTATTGTCGGCAGTTGTATGCTATCTTGGCTGGAGGTTCTTTTACCTTGCCCAGAACAAGATTGCAGAAAGGTTATGATGGACGAATCTGTCGTTCGAGTTGAGGGAGTCTCAAAGAAATATTGTCGCTCACTCAAGCAAACTATGCTCTACGGCCTCAACGATCTTGCAAGGACTTTCCTAGGACTGAATCAGCAAACGGAGAGGCTCAGAAACGGCGAGTTCTGGGCAGTCAATGATGTGAGCTTTGATATGAAGAGCGGGGAGACGCTCGGAATTATTGGGCCCAATGGCTCAGGAAAGTCCACCTTGCTTAAAATGTTGAATGGTATCTTCATGCCGGATAAGGGGAAAATTGAGATTAAGAGACGTGTCGGAGCATTAATAGAGGTGGGTGCAGGGTTTCATCCTATGCTTACAGGGCGTGAAAATATTTACATTAACGGTTCGATCCTGGGCATGTCGAAAAGAGAAATCGATAAGAAATTCGATCAGATTGTAGAATTTGCCGATATTGATGAGTTTATTGATTCACCGGTGAAGCATTATAGCTCAGGAATGTATGTCAGATTAGGGTTTGCAATCGCCATACACAGTGAACCAGATGTGTTATTGGTTGATGAGATATTGAGCGTCGGTGATGTTGCATTCCAAAAGAAATGTATAGGAAAAATCCAAGAGTTAAAACAACATATGGCGATCGTTTTTGTGTCTCATAGTGTAAGACAGGTATACAGAATCTGCGATAGATGTACCTTGCTGTGGAATGGCGTGCAAGAGCAAATGGGCGACGTAAAAGAGGTTGTAAATACTTACCTACGTAAAAGCTTTGCGCCGAGGACGAGTCAGGAAGGTCGCCTTGTCATGGAGGCAATAGAAGAAATCAGGGTTTTGGATGCCGGAATTTATGATGGAAGGGCAAAACAGAGTAGGACTTTGGAGTCAGGAAAGCCTCTTAAAGTGAGGTTATGCATCGAGGCTGCAGAGGAATTTGATGATGTCATTTGTGTCATAACAATTATGTCTGCAGAAGGTTCTATAGTTACCGTTATGAATACAGAGGGTTCCGCTTTTAAGGTCTTACACGTTGGGAGGAATCTAATCGAGTGTGTTGTTAGGGAAATGCGACTAATTCCTGGTCTATATTCTGTCAACATTAAATTAAAATCCAAGTACGGTGTTCAATTGCTTCATGCGGATTTGGGGGACTTCGAAATCTACGATGCCCCTGGGATTCTCAGGCCAATGCTGGGATTCTACAGGGAAAAAGCAGACTGGTCACATACACATTATGAGTCGCTAGATTCTGTTTCAACACAATAGCTTTTTCGAGCGAAAGACTACGAGGATGGCTGGTCTTCATTTGCAAACCATTTTAGCGCCCATTCGAAAAAGCATTCGGGCTTTTCGACAGAAAGACTTTACCATAGAAGGCTTGGATGAAAGAATACTTGTTCTGTTCATCGGAAGCCCGCGGACTGGCTCGACTCTACTAGGTCAGATATTGAACTACCACCCACAATGTCTGATATCAACGGAGGTGTCATTGGCCAGCAAAATCATTGTTCATAACGAGTGCCCTCGAGATTTGTTGAAAACGGTGAAAGCGAATGCTATGGAAACATTTGAAACCGGCCTAGAGAACACCTCAAGTATGGAGAGAGCGACTTATCAGGCTCGATGGATTTCGTTTAAAGATCTGGCGGGTGATCCGAAATTCACCAAGAAACCAATTAAGGTAATTGGGGATAAGAAGGCAGGTGGTACCGCCAAGTGTGCAGAGTCGCATAGGGAAGCATTTGTCTCTTTTGTCAGGGTAAACCGATTCATCAAGCTTCTCCAGATCGTAAGAGACCCTGTAGGAGCAGCGATGTCGCTTATGAAATCTCACAAGATCGACGATTTCGAGCAGGCTTGTAGCGAGATCGTCAGACTTACGAATGTCGGACACATGGTAGCCAATGAGTTCCCAGACAGGCACCATGTTACATATTACGAGGATTTATTGACAAAACCAGAAATCGTAATATATGACTTGCTTAATTTCTTGGATTTGAAATATGACAAACACTGGCTCACAAAAATATGTGAAAAAATAAACACAGAATTACCGTCACATGCAGATGATAGAAGCGAAAACCACGAGAAAATCGCACAAAATATTATTTCTAAATTCCGCGCAGAATATATTTTTGCTAGGTATTACATTTAGGTTGATTGACTTTCATGCACTAGTGAGCCCTTTTGGCGGAGGACGAAACATCAATGAAAATCTATTTAGGTAAGAAGCCGGGCTATGCCGATCGTAGCTATGTATTTCCATTCATAAAGAATATGATAACATTTTTCGAAAAGAACCGCATTGAGTATACATTTGATCATAATGAAAAAAGTGACATAGCACTGTGTGTTCAGTGGGAACCGCCACTTAGGATAGTTAAGAAGTTGAGAAAAAGAGGAACTAAGATCGTACATAGACTCGATGGAAGGGCGAAATCCTTGATCAAGATATATGATAAAGATGTCGAAAATAGAAAGATCAACAGATTAGCGGATTGGACCGTCTATCAAAGTGCTTATGTGAAGAAACATACAACAGAAAAAGTCAAGACAATCTTCGGTGTAGAGCCTCCGGTTTGTCAGAACATCAAGAGATCATCGATAATATATAATGGTGTTGACAGAAACGTTTTCAACGAATTAGGCGAAACCATATCGCTAAAAGGCAGGTATAATCTCTTACATGTAGCGTTTACCGCGGGAGTTCGTAAGGGAACTAAATATGTCATCAAATTGGCAGAGTTGCTGAAAAACAATCCTGAATTTCATTTCTACCTCATTGGTAGGCAGGAAGATGATCTGGTTGCTGGTCACTTAATAAAGAAACATAGAAATATCACTGCGCTTGGTGTGGTTTATGATCGCGAATTATTAGCGAAATATATGAAATCAGCCCAGATTCTTTTATTCCCGTCCGAAAATGACTATTGTCCCAATACAGTTCTGGAGGCGATGTCATGCAGTCTACCCGTGTTGTTTCACAACAGTGGAGGAACACCAGAGCTTGTTTGCGGAGGGGATTTCAAGAGTGGCGTAGTGTGGATGGATGAAAACCCTGTTTATCCTGTGAGCGTATTAATTGAAAATATGGCACTTTTCAGGGCAAATGCATTGAAAAATGTCGAATGTAGATTCACTCTGGATATGATGGGTGATTCCTACTTGAAGCTATTTGAAAATCTGATGAACGAGTGAGGCAAATATTTTAAAATCGTAGAATATTAGTCATTAGATTTATGAAGAAATCTGTTACTTCTAATGCCTCGATGCGACTAGAATAATGTGATGTATCTCAAATGTGATGAAGAAGATCTACAGCTTACTTCAAAAACCTGGTCCATGTGAGCCATTGTTATCATAACATATTTTACGACAACAACGAGAAATCATGTGTGGAATTATAGCTTTTTCTAATACAAATCAGATTGATAAAGATATTTTTGCTAAAATGAGGGACAGTCTCTCACACCGGGGCCCGGACGATTACGGGGACTTCTTTTCTAGGAACGGGAGATTAGCACTGGGCCACAGACGGTTATCAATTATTGATCTTTCTTCGACTGCACGGCAGCCAATATGTAACGAAAACATGACTATATGGCTTTCATTTAACGGTGAAATATACAATTTCGGAGAATTGCGGGAAACTCTTGAAAGGAAGGGACACCGTTTTAGATCAAAGACTGACTCTGAGGTTATTGTGCATGCCTACGAGGAGTGGTCGGAAGCTTGCGTGGAGAGGTTATGGGGGATGTTTGCTTTCGTTCTGTGGGATGAGAGCAATCAGGTTCTTTTTGGAGCCCGTGACCGTCTCGGGGTGAAGCCCCTTCACTACTACCACGCTGGGGATAGATTTATTTGTGCCTCCGAAATTAAGGCGATTATACAAAACCCTGATGTTCCACGCCGTTTAGATCTCAGTGCTTTGTGTGATTTTTTCACTTACCGCTATATACCAGCACCAAAAACTGTTTGGCTCGAGATCCGAAAGCTCCCACCTGCACACGCCTTCCGGTTTAGCGCAAATGGCTTGCGTATCTGGAGGTACTGGTCTCTGCAGCCCAGAAATGAGTCCATTCCCGCAGACGAGGTCTCAGAGCATTTGAGGGAACTGCTAGGCGATGCTGTTAGCCGGCGATTGGTCAGCGATGTGCCCGTGGGCCTGTTCTTGAGCGGAGGCCTTGACTCAACAGCAATAGGTTGGCAGATGAAACGGTTCGACCGGGACATTAAGAGCTTTACTATCGGCTTCGAAGGGCAAGAGAATGATGAAACCCCTGACGCGGAGCTAATAGCGCACCATCTCAATACCCACCATCAGGCCAGACATTTTTCTGAACGCGCAATGGAAAGCCTTCATGAAATGATGTATTTCTTTGACGAGCCCTTTGGCGCTAGTTCTATGCTTCCGACCTTTTTGCTCTGCAAGGTGGCTAGAGAATCGGTAAAAGTAGCACTATCCGGAGACGGCGGCGATGAAGCTTTCGCGGGGTACGGCTGGTATGATGCACTCCTTGAGAGCGATAAAGCGAGGAGAGCTAAACACTGGCTGTTAAGGCTGCGTTGGGGAAGAAATGGCAGAAAGCACAGACTTGCAGAACGGTACCGGCAGAAAACCACCCCTCGTTTTTCGAGGCATGAACTGCGTCAGCTCTTCGGAGAACCGCTGAAAGGCATCGAACCAGATGAACTCTGGTTCATAAAGGAAGCCATAAACCCAGAATTGTCGGGCATTAAACAGTTACAATGGCTAGACATCCATACCTTCCTGCCAGAGGAAGTCCTGACAAAAGTCGACAGGGCTTCAATGGCCAACGCACTCGAGGTTCGAAGCCCTTTTTTGGATCATCGATTCTTTGAGTGGGTTTTTTCGCTTTCAGAGGACATTTTTTTTGCTGGTGAGAAGAAAAAACTGATAAAAGATCTCTTGCGTGACGATATACCTGCTGCAATCATTGCGAAGAAAAAACAGGGCTTTAGCGCACCTGTCAGATCATATTGGCATGATGAACGGGTCAATGGAATGTTGTCAGAATCACGAGCAGTAAGTGATGGACTCTTCAAAGGCTCATTTGTTGACCATCTATTGGTGCATCCAAACGCTAATGCCACTTTTCCTCACCGATGGTTGTTATTGGTATTTGAATTCTGGTACAGACGATGGATGATAAGGAGTTGAAGATAGATTTTGTCCTGGAATAAAGATGGGACAGCTCTCTCTGGGAGGGCAGAAGTATTAAGGTTTTTTGCTCATCCGATCGTGACATTTGGTAGACTAAATAGCCGTACTGATATCTTTGGATGCAACAATCGCTAGTAATGAGATATTGGGCGGATCTTGGCATTGATCGGAAAGAGAGACCACATGCGTGAATCCCTGGCGGAAAGGTTGCGCTGTACTGTTGATTTGAGTCCGCTCAATCTTGAAGTGATGTATCAAGACGGTAGCGGTCACATTATGACTGGCCATCTGCGCTGCAGGAAATGTCATCGGAATTACAGCATACGAGAAGGCGTACCGGATCTACTTCCAGAATGCTCAGTCGTAGTGGATGGTGGTGATCTGACCCGACTGCAGGAAGCAACTGTGGAACGTTTCGGATTTGAGTGGCGCCATTTTCGCGACTGGGGATGGCTGAACAATTACCCTGATATACCTGATGCTCAGGAAAGATTCTACGGTGGCTTGCTTAAGCATACTCGCGCCGCCTTTTGGAGTAAGTCCCTTTTTCGTGAAGAAGACTTGAAGTCTGGTTTGTGCGTGCTTGATGCTGGTTGTGGCAACGGACGATTTACTAGTATGGCCGCACAAAGCGGCGCTGAAGTCATCGGCATTGATCTGGGTACGGGTGTAAAAAGCGCTTTTGAGCACACCAGAGAAATGTCCAATGTGCATATTGTTCGAGGTGACCTTTTCCGTTTGCCGTTTAAAGACAAAACGTTCGACCGTGTTTTCTCAATTGGGGTGCTGCAGCACACGGGCAATGCCAAAGCTGCTTTCGATTCGCTGGTGAGAGTTCTTCATCCTGGAGGCTTGATTGTTGCTCACGTCTACGGACGAGGCAGGCTGACGTACGAAGCAATCGATGCACTCATTCGCACCATTACCGCTCGTTTTTCAATACATATGCAAATGAAGTTTGCTCGTATCACGGCAGCCATCACTCGCTGGATGAAGGCACGAAAGCAAGGTGAAAAACTGTATCGCCGCGTGTTTAGTCATATCAATCTATTACCAACGGAACACCATATGTATGATTGGTGGGCAGCTCCCATAGCGACTCATCACACGGAGGATGAGGTATGTGAATGGTTCGCCAGAAATGGGTTGCATATCCTGCGTTCGAACCCACCCGCAGACGATATACATGCCCAACGGGCAAGGCGTCGTTGGCACGGGGCGATTACTGTTTTGGGTCGACTTCCGGTGAGTCAAAGAGGTTAAATCGTGCGCATTCTCGTTGCCAGTGGATTTGAAGCTGAGTCTCTGCGGGCTCACGCAATAAATACCACCAAGATGGCGCAGGGTTTTGTCAGGCTAGGGCATGAGGTCAAAGTAATATGTCGACAGTCGTCAAACGGCAAGGTGTCACATCAAGCATTGGCTGAGACATATGGACTTACTGAGCACATGCGCTGGTTTCAACTGCCCACCAGCATATTGGGATGTCAGGTAGATCAGCACTGGACGTTTACCCTACTGGGTTTGCCAATTGCACTTGCGTTTCGGCCGGATCTGGTCTTTTCTCGCAACTATGTCTTCCCATGGATTATGAGCAGATTTGGCATTGCTACCGTCGCTGAGAGCCACGCCCAGCCTGACAACCATACTGCTCCTTTCAAGCGACTGGTGGAGGCAACGCGGCATAAGAACTTCCGGCTGTGGGTAACTATCTCACAGATACTTGCCGAACATTATCATTCCCTCGGGGTGCCCAGACAAAAGCTAATTGTGCTCCCGGATGCTGTAGATTTGCACCTCTTCCAGCGCCCCCGGCAACTGCCGCCGAGTCCCTATCCTAACAGCCGGCCCAATGTGGTTTATGCTGGGCAGCTGTTTGACTACAAGGGTATTCCGACAGTCCTGGAAGCCGCAGCGCGCCTTCCAGGGCTCTGTTTTCATCTGGTAGGAGGAACGGAGGAAGACATAGCCCGGCACAAGCTGCTGGCACGAGACCTTGGCCTGAAGAACCTCACCTTTCATGGGCTGAAGCCGCATTCTGCCGTGCCGCCTTTTCTGTGGCATGCGGACATATTGCTACTTCCTCC
>Ga0209536_100003643_pt1 | contig 24679 bp, 16 predicted proteins | sample DeeMarSeWOR28_12_FD_187461 | JGI IMG/M metagenome (GOLD analysis project Ga0209536, IMG submission 187461) | Marine sediment microbial communities from White Oak River estuary, North Carolina - WOR-2-8_12 (SPAdes) (version 2) | ecosystem: Environmental > Aquatic > Marine > Intertidal zone >...
CAGGGAAATAAATTTTACCAGCGTAGCCTAAATTTGTTACTTGTCGAAATGCGTGGGGTAACTGCAAACTTGCAGTTACCCGGTATGCTAAAAAGGTCTATCGAAGGTAGTTTGGTGTACGGTACACTCTGACGCACATCGTTAGACCGAATTTCGGAGTGCGTGCTAGTTGCCTGAACGCGTGTCTCCTAAATACAAAAGACCATTAGTTGTATTCGATATAGACACGATCATAGTTGATGTGTCCGGTCGCTTTTTAGGGTCGCTAAAAAAATCCAGCGGGCTGGCAATCATCAACTGGTCATGAGAATCGTGCTCAAACCATAGATACACTGCATCATAATCACGCGCTGCTTCCAATCCATTAAATACTTGTGTGAGATATTGCAGCACTTGTTCATAAGCTGGATTGTTGTCCGAACTGAGATACTTTACCCGAACACGAATGAACTCCTCTGGTGTTGCGGTCTCGGGCACCGCTCCATGGACGTAGGGATCCGGAATATTGAGGAAATCTCCAACAAATCTGGCTACGATAAGTGCATGTTGAATATCATTTCCAAAGCGTGCATGCAAGGTTCGTTGATTTTCGTCTAACGCGGATGGTTCGCCCTGTGCCACAGCTTTACGCGCAATACGTGATTGCTCTATATGGATTTTCAGTTGCGCCCAGTTTTTAAAGCCATATTGCTTCGCAATGCTATGTTGGGCGTTGCTGAATTGCGAGTTTAACAAATTATTATGTTATTCCATCCTTGGTAATCCCAGTCGATAAAGATGGTTCATTGTTCTAGCAAGCGCTGCGTCGCTTTTGTGCCATTTGGCTAGCCATTTTTCAGGTGAGTAGTTTGAATAAGCCTGGTTCATTTCGTTAATTATCGCTTTCGCTTTTTGTTCTTCGCCAAGTTCGGCGTATGCAGCCGCCCGGAACACTTCCGTATGCGGACCGGATGGGCCGCGGCGTTTTAGATTGCGTTCAAAAGAATCCACTGCGTTTTGATAATTGCCATTATTATAGTGCGCGAGACCCAGGACATTTAAGTAAGGTGTACGTGGTTCGGCCGGATCAAGCCGTAAGGCTTCTTTCAGCGGTGTTATCGCCTCGTTCGGTTTACCCGATAGAACAAGATTTAAGCCGAAAATGAATTGTACGAAGGCATCACCCGGTTGCACTGCGATCGCTCGATTTGCATACTCTAATCCTCGTTCCAACTGACCAGAATGAGTATAAGCGGCGGATAGAGCAGCGTAACCCATAGCGAACTCGGGATCTTTTTCTATAGCTTGTTCCGCCAAGGCTTTTGCTATATTTAATTCATTATCCGGATCCGTGGTTTTACGAAATGATACGGAAACCGTGTGTGAGAAGCTTTTTCCAGCGTAACCCCCGGAAAATTCAGGATCGAGTTCGATAACTCGCGCAAACATTTGCCGTGCGGTAAGAATTCGTTCACTATCATTGGGCGGCACGAGGAGTATCAGCGCTTGGCGATATAGTGTCAGCGCATCAGCGCTATTGGTGTGGCGGCGTAAAAAACGCTTTTGTTCTTCCGGCTCAATTTGAATCGTAAGCGTGTTGGCGATGTTAAGGGCGAGTTTGTCCTGAAGGTTCAATAGGTCTTTTGTGGTACCGCTTAAACGGTCGGCCCAGATATTAGTGCCGGTCGCTGTATCAATGAGTTGAACATTGACGCGAATTGAGTTGCCATCTTCTTCCAAGCTGCCCCTGAGTATGTGCGTAGCACCAAACTTGTTTTTAATGGACTCTGTGTTAGTTGCCTGAGTTTCCAGTGTAAGCATGGAGGCATGAGCCATTACCGATAAGCCAGACAGTTTTGTCAGATTGGTTATTATCGCCTCAGTGAGTCCCGCGGCTATGCGGCTACCAGTATTCGTTTACTTACTGTGTCAACTAATTATGATCTCACTCATACGGGTTTGTCGGATGTCAGTATTCCAAACATAGGCTTTTCTACAACAGATAAAGCGCCTGAGGATGCTCCCAGGGAATGGGATAGGGCGCTGCCATTCTTGGCACAAAAGGTTATCGACAAAGGATATGAGTTACCCTTCCCTTATGGTGTTGGCTTAACTTATGTTTATGTTGACCAAGAACAATTGCTTGATGAACTGGAAATTGGTTTTAATGGTTCGGAAAAGACGCCTATGCAATTTGTATCGTTTGATAGCGCGAGTTCAATAAACAATAGCGTGCAAATGAAATTTGACACCTGGTTATTTCCCTTTATGAATGTTTTTGCACTGTTAGGAAAAGTGGATGGCGAAGCTCCTTTAGAATTTACACTTGACGGTGACGATACATTAAGTCAATTAGGGTTAGACTGTTCTTCACCGCCACCACGTAACCCGCTCTGCGGAGCGCTTGAAGGCCGTGAGGTAACAGTTCCTGTGGACGCAAAATTTAATGGGATTACCTATGGTTTAGGTACAGTGCTCGCCGGCGGCTGGAATAACTATTTTGTAACTATACCGCTCACTTTTACTTATGCTGATATGGAGGGAAGCGAGACCGAAGGTACCGTTTTTACAACTTCACCTCGAGTTGGTTATGTTTTTACGCTTCCCAGCGCCGGGAAGTTGGCAGTATATGCTGGCGGTAGCTATCTCGAAAGTGATCTCACTGTTTCTGGGAGCGTAACAATTCCAGATTCTAGTGTAAACGTTGATTATAAAATTCAACAAAGCAACAAGGATAAATGGAATGCACTGCTAGGAACTAATTACGATATTAATGGACGTTGGTCTGTAGCTGCCGAATATCAAGGTTTAACCGGTTCACGCGAAAGCTTTATCGCTTCTTTGGGCTACCGGTTTTAGTTTTTTGAGTTGTCACTGAAGCGATAGGGCGTAAAAGACCTGGCATTAAGGATACCTTTGAACGCAACTACTCTGGATTGGAACAGAACCTTTCGGCAATCGATAGTAGTCTTGTGGCATTAACGAAGGATTTTATTTGAGAAACCGCTGTTTGCATCCCACGCGGTGTATCAATATTTTGCGCGACGCTATCGACTCAATATTCAAGCCGTACTTTGGGAACCCGATGTTGTGCCTGACCAGGAACAGTGGCGCCAGTTGCAATCGATGCTAAATCAACACAAAGCGAAGTGGATGATATGGGAGGGAGAACCTGTTGCGGATACAGCATCTCGATTACAGGCTACTGGAATAAACAGTACTGTTTTTGATCCCAGTGCAAATAAACCAAACCAAGGTGATTTTCTGAGTGTAATGCGATCAAATCTCAATAATCTGCAGTCTGTTTTCCAGTAGGTAAGAATGATATTTTGCTTGATGTTTGATTGATATCCATCCCAGAAACCAAAACCAACTGTTAGATTTCGGCCATAAACTATGCGACTGGTAGGAACGCATCACAGGGGCGCGACGTGTTTTAAAAAAACCTGAATTTACCTTTGGGTGCACAAGCTATACAAATCCATTTACCCGCTTCTTTCTATCTCGGGATTTTAGTCTCAAGGCTTTCAGCTTTTATTGGGGTGTTGTTTTGTCTACCGGCGGGCTTAGAAGTTCTCTCGTACCAGCAATCGACCTGGCGCCTATATCTTGGAAAATCCTCAATTGGGCATAAATCGTTTAATGCAAAATATTTGTTCCGGTTATGCGATCGGTTGTTGCATTCGATATAAAAGCTTTTATACAGATCAACGAATAATGTCTTTTCCAGAACTCCGCACACCAGTTCAGTCCCTGGTTGAATGACTACGTACCACCAGTCCTCCTTAGTCAGCCCCGTCAACGTACCAGCCACCTGATATTCATTAGTCATATCCGGATGGTCGTATGTGACTTTTGCGAATAAATAACCTTCGCTCAAAAAACGAATCGCTTTATTGATGGTATTAATAATGACCATAACTTAACCGAAACGCTTGGACTAATCACCCAGTTCCAGCTTCGCAATTTGCGTTTCAAGTAATTTAATGCGTTCTTTCAGCTTGTCCAATTGGCGATAATTAGCCACGTTTTTCCGCCATTGAGTAATTTCCTGGGCAGGAAGAATTGAAGCAAAAGCGCCGGGCTCTGTAATGGACTTGGTAACCATGGTATATCCACTTAATAGAACATTGTCGCATACGGATACGTGCCCATTAATCGCCGTGCCACCACCCACTGAGCAATCCTTACCCACCGACGAGCTACCAGCCATAGCCGCCTTACCTGCAAAAGCGGTGTTTTCGCCTACGCGGCAGTTGTGGGCAATATGTACCTGATTGTCGAGTTTTACACCGTCTTCCAGAACCGTCGGTTCCAACGCGCCGCCATCAACAGTTGTATTTGCGCCCACATCGACACTATCACCGATCTTTACGCCACCGATTTGTGGAATACGGACCCAGCGTCGACCATCTTTTGCCAAGCCAAATCCATCCGAACCAACCACAGCACCGGAATGAAAAACACAGTCCTTACCAACCATAACATTGTTATAAAAAGTGACATTCGCAAATAGGCGTGTGTCTTCTTCAATAACGCAATTTGAACCGATCACACTGCCCGCACCGATCCAAACGGCATCACCAACGACTGTATTGTCACCTATGACCACATTGGCGTCGATGCGCGCCGATTTACTGATTTTCGCTGTGGCGGCAATAACCGCACTCGGATGGATACCGGGTTCAGGTTTTCCTTCAGAGATGAGATATTTAGTTATGATGGCGTAGGCGAGATAGGGATTGTCGCAGACGATGGCAACAACAGGACAATCCGAAATAACATCCTCGGAAACCAGTACAGCGCCGGCCTTTGTTTCGCGTAGAAACTTTTTGTACTTGGAATTGGAAAGGAAACTGATGTCGCCATCCGTGGCATTTTGCAAGGTAGATATTCCACCTATTAACTTTGACGAATCGCCAATGACTTTTGCACTCACCAATTGGGCGAGTTCAGCAACTGTTGCCTTTCTTGATACATGCATAGGAAGCTCCAAATAGCATACTTTATCTATTGATAGAAAATCTTGTCGGGGATATCCACCGATTTGCCCCCAAAGACCACAACGTCGACAAAACCTTCATATTTTACCGATTGTTAAAAATTCCGAATAATGTCAATGATATAAGAGAATATCGAGAATGGAAATAGAGAGAATAAACTACTTAACCAAAGCAAAGATTCTCTGAAGGGCCACCGTTAGCGTCCGGGGTTGTTTATTAACCAATTACTTGGAAATAATTGTTGATAATCTTCCTAGGTTCTACATTCCGGTCGTTGGGTCAATACGTGCATACGATACAGCAGTGGATTGATATTATAATTTTTACAGCTCTCCACCACGCTATAGTAAGTGGCTGCAGCATTGCCACCTCTGTCTGATCCCACAGTCAAATAATTTTTCCTTTCTAAGGCTACTGGATGTGTTGCTCGGCTTTGTTATTATCGGGTTTCAAGAAGTCTTCGTCCAGATAACGATTCAAGGCTTCCCAGTGATTGAGCATATAGGATAGCGCTTTTCCCAACGGGCTTTTAGGCAACACCGCATCGATTTAATCTTCCGCCCAGGTTTTAAAGTTGTCGAGTATCGGCTTAGCGTGTCCCACCCGGTAGATTTTGCGCTGGTCGTCTTTCATGTCTTTGCAAGCCCATTCCACTTGATAAATCTTGCTTATTTGTAGTAACGCATAATGGGCTCGACTATTGTCTTTGGTGGCTCTAGACGCTTCGTAGAATTTACGCCGGCAATGGGCCACGCAAGCCACTTCGATGATATTGCCCGATTCATACAAACCTTGATAGCCGCTAAAAGCATCCGCTTGAAGAAACCCTTCATAGCCGTCCAAAAAGGCATGCGGCCATGGCGGCGTCTTGCGCTCAATTCTCACCGGCAACAGCAACGGTTTTTTACGTACTGGCGGCGTATCGTCATCAGGGCCGACTAGCTTAATTTTCCAGTGACCAAAGGAGCCAATGGACAATTTGTTTTCCCGACAATACTGGGTTTGTGAAAAACCACTATTAAGCCATTGCTGAACATGTTTGCGCCAAAAATCGACGCCTTTGGGTCGATGCGCGGTACGTTTGTTTTTTGAGGATGGTGGGATTTGGTCGCTCATTGTTGCCGCCATATTTATTGAATCGAAGACGCGATAGCGAATTTATAGGTCTATGGAAAGGGGGCAGTTAGCCGGACGCTTACTTTGGTTGGAAACGTAAAAGGCTGCTCGTAGTTGTTACGGATTTGGTTTCTATCTATACAACCTTCCGCTACCGCTGCAAACTTGACTTACAATCTATATCAGGGAAATTCTGCTGTATGATAGGAACGGCCTTTGCCGAGAAGCAAACGCTACAGTTTTAAAGGCAGTGATCGTAGCCGTTTGCCGCTGGCCGCGAAAACGGCATTCGATATTGCGGGTGCAATTGGCGGTAATCCCGGTTCGCCTATACCCCCGGGGGATTCTGCATTCGAGACTATATGGGTTTCGATAGTTGGCATTTCATCGATTCGTAGCAAAGGGAAATCATTGAAATTGCTTTGTACCACCGCGCCGTTCTGTATGTCGATTTTTCCTTTTATCGTAGCCGTTAATCCGTATACGATGCCGCTTTGCATTTGTGCTTTTACGGTATCCGGATTGATGACGATGCCACAGTCCACGGCACACACAACGCGATGTACTTTAAAACCCCGATTTTTGTCCAGTGATACTTCTGCGACTTGTGCTACATAGCTGTCGAACGATGCCCATAACGCTATGCCTTGATATACACCATTCGGAGGAGAACCCCAGCTAGCTTTTTCCGCGGCCAATTGCAATACGCGTTTGTGACGTGGTTTATTAGCCAGCAGATCGAGCCGGAATTGATATGGATCTTGCTGCATCTTATGTGCTAGCTCATCAACAAACGACTCCACCACAAACGCGTTTTGTGAATGTCCAACGGAACGCCATGGGCCAATGGGAACGTGCAGCGGCGTATCGACGAATTCGATGAGCTTATAGTCGAACGCATAGGGAACGTCACTGGCGCCACCGGTACTGCGCCCCTTGGTGGGGCCGGTGATGCGATGGTGCCAAGCCAGGGATTTCTTATTGTCTCCTACATTCGCTATCAGCCGGTGGAGGGTTACCGGCCGATAGTGATCATGTTGCATATCTTCACTGCGCGACCAAATAAGTTTTACCGGTTTTTTCATCACAGCGGAAATTTGCACAGCCTCAGATACAAAATCCGGATTGATGCGCCGGCCAAAGCCTCCGCCTAAGAAAGTGGTGTGCACAATAATATTGTCATCGGATAGTTTGGGTAAAAGCCGCGCTGCGGTTTCTTTGGCTAGTGTCGGTCCTTGAGTGGGTGCCCAGATTTCGCATTTGTCGGCTTGCACGTAAGCTGTGCAATTCATTGGCTCCATAGTGGCATGGGCTTGAAATGGCACTTCGTATACGGCTTCCAACCGGTTTGCCGAGACAGTTTGCAAAAGCGATTTGTCGCCAGACTCATCAATCACCTCCGGCAGGTCGTCCAAATTTTTATTGAGCTGCACCGCAATCGATTGGCTATTTACATGAGCGTTGTTGCCAAAATTCCACTTTATGTCGAGTGCCTTCAGCCCTTTGTGCGCTGCCCAATAACTGCTGGCGACCACGGCCACGGCGCTGTTTGGCGTCGTACTATCCAGTGCCAGTACGTGCCAAACACCGGCAATCTTTTTGGCTTTAGAGTCATCAAAACTCACTAAGGTGCCGCCAAACACAGGGCAATGCGCTATGGTTGCGATTAGCATCCCGGGAAGTTCAACGTCCATACCGAAAACTGCTTTACCGGTGAGCTTGATTGGGGAGTCGAGGTGGGCCATGGATTGGCCTATGATGGTAAATTCCTTGGGTTGTTTCAAAGTGGCGGTTTTGGGTAAGGGGATTTGAGCGGCGGTTTGAATCAGATCACCATACATTATTTGTTTTGACGTTTTGGTATGAATAACATGACTTTTACTAGTGAGGCATTCCGATTCAGCCACCTGCCATTGTTTTGCAGCCGCTTTAATCAGCAATTTTTTGGCAATAGCACCGGCTTGGCGCGCAGGAGTCCAGCCATGGCGTACGCTGGTGCTGCCACCGGTATGTTGCTTTCCGAATGCCGGATCTACGGGGGCTTGTTCATAAGTGACCATTTGCCAATCGGCATCAAGTTCGTCAGCAATCATCATGGGAATAGAGGTCATGACACCTTGGCCCATCTCCGATTCCGGCACCACAATGGTAATACGATTATCTTTTGCAATTTTTATCCAGGCATTGGGTTGGAGTTCAATGCCGCTATTAATCATAGCATTTGCGGTATTTTGGGATTTACCGCACCCCGGTAGTAAAAAACTTATGATCAAGCCGGTGCCGGCGTTTAAACTGGTGATTAAAAACTCTCGGCGGTTTATTTGGAATTCGCTCATGATCGTTTATGATTTGTTATTGGCCAATTTTTGTGCGGCGTTATGGATTGCTCTCCGCACCCGTTGATAAGTACCGCATCGACAAAGGTTGTTGGCCAGTGCTTGATCAATATCCTCATCGCTGGGATCGGGATTTTTTTGAAGCAGGCTGGTAGCGGACATAATCATGCCGGGTTGACAATAACCGCATTGCGATACCCGTTCTTCTATAAACGCATTGATTACGGGATGGTTGGGGTTTTTCGCTAAACCTTCGATGGTAGTGATAGATTTGCCAGCAACCGCATTAATGGGAAGGCGACAAGAAAACATCGGACTGCCATCGATATGCACCAAACAAGCGCCACAAACACCAATCCCACAGCTGTATTTCGTGCCGTTCAAGTGAAGATTTTCCCGCAGTACCCACAACAGTGGAGTATCCTCGTCCACATCCACTGTTACAGATTCATCGTTGACAGTTAACATGTATTTCATGGTTAGCTTCCAGCTAAGAAGAAAGTGACACCGGAATAGATTTAACAGAGTATATACACAATATAGCAAGTGAATTGCCGCTTACAAGCAAGATTTGCGTACGATGTCGGTAGAGTTTTCACGATGCCAGACGACGACTGGAGATTATATATGAACAAGAGCGTTAAGGAATATGTCGATAAGCAGCCTTCGCCACAGAAGGAGATTTGTAAGAAAGTGAGAAAAATCCTGTTGCACACGATTCCTGAAGTGGAAGAGGAGTTTAAAAACGGCGTACCTTGGTATGGAAAATTCTACATAGCAGGATTGAAAAGCAGTGTAAATATCGGATTTTCGGTCACCGGCTTGAATAGTGATGAACTCAATCTATTTGAAGGCAAAGGTAAGTTTATGCGACATATCAAACTTCGATCTGTAGATGATATTGATGAAAATCAATTGAGGAAGCTATTTAAATTAGTATGGATAAAGGCTATTTGCTACGAGTAATTGCAACGAGCGTTATTCTTACATAACGCGCTAGTAGTTGGGATGGGTAGCAACTTTTCCGATTATCAACGAAATTAACGGAAGTGACAGCATTTTCAAAACATCTACGCTATGCCGCAACAATATAATTACTATGGGATCGTAGCCGGGTGCGAATAGGCCAATTTCCCGGTAGTGCATCCAAATTTCGTAACTCTCAATTAATAGGCCTAAGATGGCAGGTACCAACAAACCCCAAGCGGATGTAAACGGTTTTTGCAGTATTAAGCAAAATAATCCGTGGGAAATCAATCCGACGACAACTTTGTTGTACATCCAGTAATTTGAGCTCAATGATTCGCTCAGCGGATGACCAGATCGATAAACGCAAAGGCTCAATGGTTATCGCCAAGATTTAGTCGAAATAAAAACCTATATTCTATTGCATACGAGAGTTCGAAACGGTGATAATGGTTCGACAGTCTGCAAGACAGGTAGGAATCATGCGGTCACAAGTTGTAGATGGTCAAAAATTCATTACATCTTATGGTATATGCTGGCGTATTCTGCTCTCTATAGCCGGCTTTTATATATCCACAACCGTCACTCTTGCGGCATCGCCCAGAATTCCCTTAATTGTAGTCGATGAAGCCCGCACCGCGGCAGTGGTTAAGCAAGTGCCGCTCACCGGTACCGTCACTTCCCCTAAGGTGGGGCACTTATCATCAGAGGTCAGTGGGCAGGTCGACACAGTGAATGTGGATATCGGTGATCACGTCAAACAAGGCAATGTCTTATTGCAACTCGATCGAGAAATCGAAGATTTAAACCTCCAAGCAAGCCGTGCCGCCTCACAACAAGCGCGAGAGGAACTCGCCGATGCCAAACGCCGCTATGAAAGCGCCAAGCGTCTTAAGAATCAAAACAGTATTTCCATAGAAGAAATCGAACAACGTGAAGCGGAGGTAAGAATCGCTGAAGCGGTTTTACAGCGGCAACTGGCCGAGGAACGAAAACAACAAGCGGTGGTAAAACGCCATACCGTGAAAGCACCGTTTGGCGGTGTCATAAGTGAAAAACTGGCCGAGGTGGGTGAATGGATAGAACCGGGCAAACCGATACTCACCTTGGTCGCCATTGATGAGTTGCGGGTTGATTTCCAGGTACCCCAGGAGTTCTTTACCCATATCGATGATAACAGCCGCATATCGATAACGTTGGATGCTTTACCAGGCAAAGAATTTGAAGGAAAGATTGATGCGGTAGTTCCAGTGAGCGATCCCAGCGCTCGCACCTTTCTTATGCGGGTAGACGTGGACACGGAGGGCGTCAAAATAACACCCGGTATGTCAGTGCACGGTACTTTGCGCTTGAATACCGGACAGCAAGGAGTGGTTGTATCCCGCGATGCTTTGTTGCGCTATCCGGACGGCCGAGTCACAGTATGGGTGGTCAATCAAAAAGGTGATGCGGCTACAGTTTCTGAACAAGCTGTTAAAGTCGGCCACAGCTTCGATGGTCAGGTCTCTATCCCTCAAGGCATACAAGCTGGTATGGTAGTGGTTGTGCAAGGTAATGAATCCTTGCAGGAGGGCCAAACTGTTCGAATTCACAGGGCTCAGTAACTCGGCGAGACATAGCTATGTTTGAAGCTATTATCAAACGCGGCACATTGATGACAGTTGTAGTTCTCATCATAAGCGTGTTGGGAGTCGTGGCAGCCTTGCAAATCCCTGTGCAGATGATTCCGGACCTGGAAGTGCGGACTATTACCGTGCGAACCTCCTGGCCGGGCGCGACGCCTCAAGACATTGAAAAAGAAATCGTAATAGAGCAGGAAGAATATCTGCGCAGTATTCCAGGCCTGCAACGTATTATTTCATCCTCTTCGTTTGGCCGGGCTTCTATAGAACTGGAGTTTCCTTTTGGCGTTGATCTCAATGAAACTCTGATCCGGGTGAATAACGCTTTGTCGCAAGTTCCTTCTTATCCGAATAATGTGGATGAGCCGCGTATCTATGCCACTTCATTTTCCAGTAATTCGTTTATGTATTTTCGGATTGCGCCGTTGCCAGGCAATCCGCGTAATTTGGATATGGTGTTGATGCAGGATTTTATCGAAGACCATGTGCGCACCCGTATGGAAACGGTTCCAGGTGTGTCCTTGGTAAACGTTTACGGTGGCGCGGAACGTCAAATTCAGATTCTACTGGATCCGGCGCGACTGTCTGAGCGCAACATCACCCTTGGCGAAGTGCGGCGTGCCATTATCGAACGTAATCGCGATATATCCGGTGGCGAGATCGAATCCGGCAAGCGACGCTATCTGTTACGTACTGTAGGGCGTTTCAAGGATCTTAAGGACCTGCAAGATCTCATCCTGGATCGTCGTGGTGATTCGGTGATTCGTTTGGGTGATGTTGCTGAGATCAAACTCGATCACTTTGAGTTAACCCGAATTTCTTTTACCGATGGCGCGCCGGTTATCGGCCTATCAGTGCGGCGGCAGCCGGGATCTAATGTAATAAATATTAAAGATGCATTGATGGAACAAATGCAATCAATCAACAGCGAATTGTTGAATCCGGCCGGTATGTATATGCGCCTGATTGCCGACGATGTGGGCTATGTGCAGGCATCTATATACAACGTTTGGCAGAATTTAACCATTGGTGCCATCTTCGCCAGTCTAGTGATGTTTTTATTTCTACGCTCCGGGAAGGCGACGTTGGTGGGAGTGATGGGCATCCCTGTGTGTACCATCGCCGCGTTTATCGGCTTGCAGTTAACCGGCCGTACGGTGAATGTGATCTCGCTTGCCGGGGTGGCGTTTGCCATCGGTATGACTTTGGATAATGGTATTGTGGTATTGGAAAGCATAGAGCGGGAGCGCCGCCGTGGTCTGGAAGCAATGCGGGCCGCCGTAGTAGGGGTGCAACGGGTGTGGCCTGCAGTGCTTGCTTCTACATTAACCACAGTGTTGGTGTTTGTGCCGATATTGTTTATTCAGGAAGAGGCCGGGCAATTGTATTCGGATATCGCTATTGCGATTTCTGCTTCGATTCTTGCTTCTATGCTCGTTGCTATCGCGGTGATCCCCACGGCCACCGCGCGATTACAATTTCGTTCCGAAGGGACAGAATCCAACAAGCAATCAATTAGTTTGCGGCAACGGATTATCTCAGGCATAAACCGATTGATTGACGATGGTAGGCGTCGTGTCACCATTATCGCGATGGTGGTGTTGATCAGCGTTGGAATTTTTGTGTTTTTAACACCGCCGGCCGAGTATTTGCCCGAAGGGGAAGAACCTAAAACTTTTGCTTCGTTAAGTTCTCCCCCGGGTTATAACTTAGAGACCATGGCGAAAATCGGTTTTGATTTGCAAGAGTACTTTCTGCAATTCACCCAGCATTCCCCGGAGCAGTTTGAGCGTGGTGAAACAAAGGTACCGGCACTGGCGTATCTTAATTTGAGTATTGAACCGCGGCGCATCCGAATCATTACTCAACCCAAAGACCCGGCGCATATCAAGCCGCTAATGCAAGTTATCCAGGAAAAGTACAAAGAATATCCTGCCATGCGTCATTTTGTCACTCGCGGATCGATTATCACCAGTAATTCGGGAGGAACGCGCAGTGTTAATTTGGATATCTCTGGATCCAATTTATCAGATATCTATAATTCGGCGCTGATTGCGTATCGGCGTGCACAAGAGGTTTTCGATTCGCCCCGTATACGCGCCAATCCTTCAACTTTATCATTGTCGCAACCCCTGATTGAAATAAAGCCTAAATGGACACGCGCCAGTGAAATGGGCATGAATACGCAAGACTTTGGATTCACCGTTGCTGCGCTGACTGATGGGGCGTTTGTTGATGAATTCTTTTTGGACGACGATAAAATCGACATTTATTTATACAGTAAAGCCGGAACTAATGCTTCACTGGACAGTTTAAGTCAAATGTCGGTGTACACGCCGATAGGCGCTGTAGTGCCCTTGTCATCCATCGCCAATATTGACGAAACAGTGGATACCAATATCATTCGCCGTGTCGACAGCCAACGTACGGTTACCCTCAATATCATTCCGCCGGAGAATATAGCACTGGAAACCGGTGTTGACATTGTGCGGCGGGATGTTGTCGACTATTTGCGAGCGGCGGGGGATATACCCAGCAATATCTCTATGAGTATATCCGGAGCCAGCGATCAATTGCAGGCCACCCGGGAAGCGTTGACGGCGAATTACATCGTTGCGCTCATCATTATATATTTATTACTGGTTGCCATCTTCACCCACTGGGGGTACCCGCTGCTGATTATGACCACTATACCACTTGGCGTAGCTGGTGGGATACTGGGGTTGTGGTTGTTCAATATCATGGGCGCATGGTTCCCTTTATTGGGTTTACAGGAAGCCACTTTGCCGTTTGATATGATTTCCATGTTGGGATTCCTGATATTGATGGGGACGGTCGTTAATAATCCCATTCTGATTGTGCATCAAGCCATGATTAATGTGCGCGAGCTAGGCATGGGTGTATTACAAGCTGTGCGCGATGCGGTCGACACCCGCTTACGTCCGATAGCCATGTCGACGTTGACCACTGTGTGTGGATTGGCGCCGCTGGTGTTTATTCCAGGGGAGGGAACAGAGCTATACCGTGGTGTCGGCGTGATTGTTATGTTTGGCTTGTTGGGCACTGCGGTTGTGGCGTTAACGTTTCTACCCGCGTTGACTGTTATTGTTTTAAAGATCACCCGGCCACGTGGTGCTTGAGCCGATCTGCAAAAGGCTAAGTCCTGATTCTTAAAAATTTCAGTCGATCTGCAAGAGTATGTTCCGTAATTTTGCGGCTTTCAAGCTGGCTTGCTAGAAATGAAAAACATTTTAACTAAATTAGTTACATGTTCGTTATGTATTTGTTGAACTGGACCCTGATCACAATGAATAAAAAGCCACGAAGTATTTCCCTAAACTGTTTGGCAAACTACTATGACTATTTTACCTTTACAGAAAAAAGCCAATTCAGAAAAAATCAAATCGATCTTATGGACATTCGTAAAGGTGAAAAAGTGCTAGACGTCGGCTGTGGGACGGGTGTGCTGTCAATTTTGTCTAAAAACAAAGTTGGGAACGAGGGGGTAGTGGCGGGAATCGATATCGCACCCAGGATGATCCACCGCGCTCAAAACAAGGCTCTGAATGCCTGTCTAAAAATTCATTACCAAGTCGCATCCGTTAGTCAATTGCCATTCCCGGACCAGTATTTTGACCTCGTCATTAGCAGTTTGATGTTTCATCATTTACCTACAGACTTGAAGAAAGCCGCTTTATTGGAGATCTATCGGGTAATGAATAAACAGGGAAGATTCTTTCTGTGCGATTTTGGTTCTCCGCGTATTTCGATGATACCGCTAATGTATTTAATGCTTGTTTGGATCTCTCCGACTAGATATCAATTGTTAGGTAGATTGCCGAATTTAATCAGAGAGTGTGGTTTTAAATCGATCCGGTTGGTGAAAAAAGGCGTTTTTCTTGAATATTATTTGATAACCAAAATTTCTAACTGAAATATATAGAGCCTGCGTTTTATGGTATACGTAGGTACTACGTATAAAGTTCGTATGATGAGTTATATTTTAGTGATGAAAATAATAGTTGCGCTTTCTTATACGTCGTGGTTAATTTAGCACTGTTTGTTAATTGTATGGAAGCACAAATTAAGTAAGGAAATAAAAAATAAAGAAAAAATACTATACACTATTAGGATTATTCCTATACAAGCTTGAATCAAAGTGTGGATAATCGACAATTTTAAAATGGATTAGTCATCGCTATGTTTCGTTACTCTCGTTGTAACCGCCACAGCGTTGTAATTCTCGCATTAGCCTTTGTGCTGATCCAGACTTATGTATTGTACTCCAGTACCTTTCACGTCTTTCATAATTCGATGCCGATGTGCCCGGTTTGTGTGGCCATCAAGAATTATCAAAATAGCGTTGTTAATACCGTAACTGCACTTCTCGCAACTTTTCAGTTATATCTTTTTGAAGAGATCGTACCACCACAAGTCACGCAGTTTGTGAGGCCGCAATATCAGCCTCGCGCCCCGCCTATTGTTCTTGCCTCATAAAATTTAATTACTTTACGTTTAAAGAATTCTTGTGAGTAAAGCCGTAAGATGCTGATTTGAATCTTGCGGTTGATGCGCTAGCGCTTCGCGATGCTGAAGGTCCTCGAAGCTACACGTGATCTTCAAGAAATTCACTAAACAATACATACCAGTTGGCCATGGCAAATTCATCCAGTTTTTAATTCGGAAGGATGAGCCCAGGGTGTTGTATGGCTTCTGCTGGGTAGGGCAGCAAGAAAATTAGGGGGGGGAATATCATGTTAAGTAATTGCTGTGCGGCTGCATTATCAAAAATGCGGTTGCCGATCGTTATTGTGTTGCTATTTCTATGGATTAGCGGCTGTATGGACAAGCCGGTTCCTTTCGATGAGCGCAAAGGTGGGGACAATGGGGAACTGGAAAAACCAAATCCCAATTTAATCGGTGGATTCATTGAGGGTTATTGGAGCCCCGTAGAATCTATTACATCTGATTCCCGCGATTCGAGTACCAATCCAAGTATTCAATCACAACAGCTCGAAATCGCAGACGATGGGCGAGATGGTGCCGCCTTACTGAGTTGGACTATTGCTTCGGATGCAGGCGAACAATTCAAACTCATGAATTATGCCTATGTCGCTTCTCAGCGCGCGTATAAGTGGAGTGATCCTAGTCATAGTAATTATATTCCCATCGGCATTTCGTCCAATGCATCTGAGATGCAGTTTGCCGTCAATTCATCCAATTCGGATGGCTATGCCTTATGGAGTGCCGACGGCAATCTTAAGATCAGTGAGTTTATGGGAAGCATGGGGCACTTCATGGGCAACACGGCGACACTGGCGGATGGTCATGTGCCGCGGTTCTTGATCGACTCTTCAGGTACACCTCATTTAATTACTCAAGAACATATGACCGGTGGTTTTGGTTTGAATGTCTTTTCCCGTACTGGATTCAACAGCTGGTCACGCTCGGCAGAACAACTGCACCGCATGGACATGACCAACGCAATTAATATGCCGCACGGTTCTCTCACTACCATAATTGACGGGCAAAATAACATACGGGCGATATGGGTTGAAGAGCAGGCGAGCAACCAGCGTTTAATGACGGCAGTGCATAGTTCCGGCACCTGGAGTGATGCGTTTGCTGTTCTAGATACCGCGGCCGATATCCATGGCGTCGACCTTTCCGCCATTCACTCCATAAGTGCCTCCGGCGAGGATGGTAACGGTAATACTCACCTGATACTGTTCCAGAATGGAGCCGACAAAGCAATATTCACCTTAGACTTTAATGGCACCGATTGGGGACATCCAATGCGCCGCGACGACGATATGGGCGGCATGGCAAGTATTGTCGGCGAAGTCAGTTATGCGGTTTATCAAGGCGCACATATAGTTGCGTGGATAGAAGACCATATGGGTGATCTCACAATCAAATCCCTGCGTTTTGTTCCGGGAACGGGTTGGGGTGATGTGATGGAAATCACGAAACCTGCAGCCGGCGCGACGATTGAACATCTTCGACTCGTATTAAACCTTGCCGGGCATGCAGCGGCGACTTGGGTTGAAACCAGTGCAACAGAAGTGCGCGTTGCCATCAGTTTGCAGATGCCGGGTATGGAATGGGCGCCTAAAGAATCCATCGCGAAGTATGACTCAAGCACTAAGGTGCACGTACCTGATGTGGCCATGCATGAGGACGGTACCCCTTGGATTGTCTGGGCGGTTGAACGAACTTCCGCCGATACAACTACTTTCACTACGAATTTCTGCCGCCGATTGGCCGACATTCGGGATACGGGAAATACCGGTGGAACGGGCGATGGACATGATCATGATCACGGTCAAGGCGGCAACGACCCAGGTACCGGTGGTACGGATCCGGGCACCGGCGGCGGTACCACCGACCCCAACACCGATTACGCCAGTGGCTACTGGGGCGCGGCCAGTCAACCTGTGATGGAGCATCCGGATGCGGCGGGCAATCCCAGCGTGCACCAGCAACTGGATATCGTGGATGCGGGCACGGTGTTCTTGAGCTGGAGCGTGGTCAGCGACAGCGGCGAGACCTTGCAAGTCAAACGCGCCAGCGCCGATGCCGAAGGCAATTATACGTGGACGGGTTCGAACGTTCCGGAGGGCATCAACGCCACAGCCACCATGACGCAGTTCATCCCCGCCAGCAGCACCTTAGGTTATGCGCTATGGGATGATGCCGGTGTGTGGAAAGTGAGCGAATTCATGGAAATGAGCACCGGCATGGCGCACTTTATGGGCACGGCGACTTTAGGCGAGGGCCATGCGGCGCGCCTCTTAACCGACGGCACCGGGGCGTATTTAATCGCCCAGAGCCACATGACGAACGGCTTCGGTTTGGACGTGTATAGCCGCACCGATGCCAGCACCTGGAGCACAGCGGTACAGCTACACCGCATGGGAATGGATGCGGCAAACGCCATGACTATGCCGCACGATTCACTGACCACCTTCATCGACGGCAACCACCACATCCGGGCGCTGTGGCTGGAAACCCAAGCCGACATCACGCGCTTGATGACGGCGGTATACGACACCAGCGCTAACAGTTGGGGCGAGGCCACGGCCATTTTGGATTCCAGCGGCGATACCCACGGCATAGACTTGGCGTCCATCCATTCGTTGAGCGCCTCGGGCGAACACGGCAACGGCAATGTGCACGTTGCGCTGTTTGTGCAGACGGCCACCGATCAAGCCATTTACACCATGGACTTCACCGACACCTGGAGTCATCCGATGCGCCGTGATGACGACATGAACGGCATGGCCAGCATCGTGGGTGAGGTGCAGTACGCCGTGTACCACAGCGCGCAGCTGCTGGCCTGGGTGGAAGACCACATGGATATGTTCGCGATCAAGTCGCTGCTGTTTACACCGGCCAATGGTTGGGGCGCGGTGGAAGAAGTGGCCAAGCCGGCTACGGGAGCCACCCTGGCAAACCTGGGCATAGCGTTAAACCACCCCGGAGACGCCTTGGCGTACTGGAGTGAAAGCGATGCGGATGGTGTGCGTATCCTCACGGCCTTACGCGCAGCCGACGGTGCCTGGGCGATGAAGGAACTGATCGCCGCCCCGGAGAATCCCATTCAAAACCTTGCCGGTGCGTTGCACGAAGACGGCACCCCATGGGTGGTGTGGGGCGAACAAAGCACTATGGCGAACGGCATGCTGATGTTAACCACGCAGCTGAGTCAGCGAAATGCCAACGTGAGTGACACCATACCGGCAGGTGGCGACACCGGCAGTGGCGGAACAGACCCCGGTACGGGTGGTACTGACCCTGGCACCGGCGGTACGGACCCTGGGACCGGCGGTACTGATCCCGGCACTGGTGGAGGTGGGTTGGATAGCGGCGCTGTTGGTGAGCTATGGGCGACCAGCGACAACATAAGCAGCACTGAAATATTAACCAGCACGCAGGCCGAAATCACTATGCCCAAACTGCAAGTGACGTACGGTGGTAATCTGTTTGCCAGCTGGTTAATCCAATCGGAACCGGATCCAGATACGGCGGAGTTAACCCAAAGTGATATTACCGTGATGCGCGGCGTGCCCAATGCTGACGGTGTATACAGTTGGAGTGATCCCGCCAGCACTATGTTTAATCCAGTTGGTTACAATGCGGCCGCAACAGATACTCAGTTTATCGTTAATCCAGTGACCGGTGACGGTATTACAGCCTGGAACCTTAATGAAGTCACTTATACCAGTGAGTTCATGGCGAATATGGGGCACTTCATGGGTAACGCGCAGCTGCCCGAAGGCCATGCCACCAAGATTTTGGTTGACTCTAGCGGGCAAGTTTATTTGCTCACGCAAACGCACATGATTGACGGTTTCGGTCTTAGCGTTTACAAACGCACCGTTGCCGATCAATGGTCTACCACACCGGTTCAGTTGCACCGCATGGATATGAACAATGCTTATAACCTGGTCAATCATTTCCTAATCGCCGCCGTTGACGGTCAAGATAATCTGCGCGCTATCTGGTTAGAAGAACAGGCCGGGGAGTGGAGCTTGCAAAACGCTATTTACAATACTGCTGATGATACTTGGAGTGCAGTGTCTGAAGTTCACAGTCACGACATGACTCTCAACCGGCTGGTGGGCGGTATGGCCAGTGGCACGGTCGATAGCGCAGATTTACAGCTAATATTGCATCAGCAGGACGGTATGGTGCATTCCATTTTTGCGGTCGCTTACACGGCTGATGGGTGGGCGTTGCCAATACGCCTGGACGAGCAGACAGATACAGTCACGATGGTGTCTGCGCCAAGCATGGTGGCTAATCCTAGTGGTGATGCGCTTGTTGGGTGGGTGCAAACCGACTCAACCATGAGCGCCAGCAATACCAGTGGCAAGATGAATATGATAATGGCGAAGCGATACATGCCGGGCATGGGATGGCACGCCGTGGAGCATGTGGCACATGCTGGCATGATGGCGGATGCATCAACGGTAAATGTGGCTATGAATGCTACAGGCGATGCCACAGTGACATGGATCGAAAGTGGTGCCATGGAAAGTGATATTGTTGCCAGCCACTACGTAGCCGCAAACGCCGCGTGGTCACAAAAAGAATTGATCGCGGAAACGGCCAGTAGCGACGGTACAATAACCGCAGTGGCAACTGGTTTGGATAGCAACAATGTACCCTTGGTGTTGTGGGGGGTTAAGCAAACGGACGGTATTAACGATATATTGCATCTGTGGCGCAATTCACGTTTATCAGCCATTGCTGACGCACAGACGGGGGGTGACACTGGTGGTGGGAATACCGGCGGTGGGAATACCGGTGGCGGTAATGCCAGTGGTTCGGGCACTACCGATCCAAACGCCGGCGGTAACGAAATCCCGGATAGTGTGAATTGGACTACACCGGTTATGACATCGCAGATGATGCATAGTACGGCTAATTTCCGTGTATATGGTCCACAAGTTGTGTTGGATGATATCGGCGGTACTTCCATCAGAACGGCCATGGCGCACCTTAATGGTGGCTACGGTACATCACTGACGACCATTGGTAACCAAATCGTGCGCAGCGAAGACAATAGTACTTGGGAGAACATTCTGATAGGTAGCAGCTTGTTGGACGATTTGTCCAATACGGCGTTGATCGAATCCATTCGTGCGGTACCCACTACGGGTAACTTGTATGGTTTGATACGAGACGGAGAAAAACTCTATCTTGCGCGCTATTTACCAGATGCAGGCTGGAACAAACTGGAGATTCCCGATGTGCCGGCGAAAATTTCCCGTCGTAATCTACAGTTGACTACCAATGACACCGGTATGGTGACGATAGCCTGGCACCAAGCTTCACAGGATTGCTGTACGGTGGATATCCATGCCAAACATTTCATGTCCGCGACGGGGTGGCAAGAAACGCAAACCATTACGGTGCCGGCCGAATCGGTTATAAAACCTCATGTGGTCGACACTGATGGTAAGGTGCATGTGGCTTGGTTGGTAGCCAATCCAGAGGAAAGTGTGGGTGGTTTTAATATGCATATGGCGACTTACACGCCAATGGTGGGTTGGTCTGATGTTATCGATGGTCCAACAGGGCTACGTAGCGGATTAACCAAAACCACCAGCAGTGGCGAGCACAAAGTCGTTGTGGTTACTGATCAAGTGAACAATACCATTGACGCTTATGTTATTAACAGTGCAGGTGGCTGGGCCAAGTACGAAAACATCAATCACAAAACCGCGGATGATGGTGTTCGTATCGGTCGTCACAATGATACCCAGATCGTTGCCGGTGGCGCAGATCATTTTATGGCGGCATGGCGTGAATACGGCCCCAATGGCAACGGTGGTAGCGAAGTACGTTACCGCACGGTGATGATTCATTACATGACCGACCCCGGTGGAATGGCTATGTGGCATATCGAAGCCCCTTCACTCGTTGGCGGTATGAATACTGATAACGAAAGTAATCTCAATTTTGTATTGGATAACGCGGGAAATGCTTATGCGGTTTGGACTGCGGTTGACCAAGAGGCCAATACCGACAACGTCTATGTGAACCAGGCTTCAATGAGCAATCCGTGGGCCACTATGCCGGAATTGTTGGCAGCATACGACATGGGTGCCGGTAACTATGCCGGTCACACCAGCATGGCGATTAACTCGCTGGGCAAAGTCGGTATTGCCTGGGATCAGCATATGACAACCAGCGGTATGGCGATGCATCATGTTTGGTTTGTCGAAAGTGAATGATGTCTGAGTGGTTCGAGTCCCGGCACAATGCCGGGGCTCTGAATTTGATTATCGATTTCAAAAACAATAAATATTATAAAAACGGGGGTTGAATAAATGAAAGTGTTCGAGCGATTTCCTGTATTAATATCAGCTTTTATTTTAGTCGCAATGTCGCTTCGGGTGGCCAGTGCCGAAGAACAAGCAGTACCACCGGGACTTCACCGCATGCCGAATGGTGACATCATAGCGAATAATCCTTCTAAAGTGGAAGCGCCTGCCGGCTACCTATTAACGAAAGGCGGCATATTGAAGAAGCTAGATGATGGCTCTAAAGGCCTGTTGACGGTGGCAGCAGCGGCAACGGTAGATGATTTTGGCGGTGAGATTCCACCGGGTTATCACCGTATGCCCGACGGCACATTAATGGCAAACAGTCCCAGCAAGGCTAAAGCTCCCGAGGGCTATCACTTGATGCCCGATGGTACTTTGATGGCTGACGGCAGTACTACCGAGCATTCCGCGCACAGTCAACGTGGTGGCGGTATGTGGATGATGGAGTACAAGTATGAGCGTATGTACATGAACGGATTGCTGGATACGACGACAGAAGTTACTCCGGAAGAGATTGTCGATTCCGGCGGTCAATATGGATACAGCATGTCGCCCACAGACATGACAATGGATATGCATATGCTTATGTTAATGTACCATAGCACTAAATACATGGTGATGGTTATGGCGCATTATATGAGCAATGACATGGGTATGCTTTCCAATGATGGTACAACCTCAACGATGGAAAGTAGCGGTATGGGTGACACGATTGTCTCTGTTGAAGTACCTTGGCGGCGGTTAAATCTCGATTTCACTTTGGGCGCGAGTTTACCCACCGGTAGCATCGATGAGCGTGGCCCCATGAGGCATACAGCGGATAATTTAGAACAGGATGTAAAATACCCTTATGGCATGCAGTTGGGCTCAGGAACCTATGATGTTATTCTCGGAGTAGGGTATGAGGGTTCCCGGGGTAAGTTGGGATGGGGTGTAGACTATGAATACACATTGCGCACCGGTACCAACGATAACGAATATACCCTGGGTGATAAGTCTATCTTGGATGGAAGACTGGGATGGAATTTCACCAATACAGTTAACGGCAAGATTAATTTGCAATACAGGGAGGTAGGTCAGATTTCCGGTTCCGACCCGGAATTGGACGAGAATATCAATATGTCGCCAGCGGCGGACGCAGACAATTACGGAGGGCGTCGATTGGATTTGGGGATCGCGCTAAAATATGAAACTCCCCAAATGACCAGCGTAGGTGCGGAATTTACCATGCCGGTATATCAAAATCTTTTTGGACCGCAGATGAAAATGGAATGGATCGCCGGTATAAAATTCGGTTATATGTTTTAAGCACTCGGTATTTTAAAATGTCAATGCGAGCGGCTTAAGGTGTGTCAGAGTATAGGAGTTTAGCAATGATTCGAGCGGTTTGCCTTGCCAAGATGTGGATACCGATACTTTTCAGTTTAGTGTTAGGTCTGTCTGCTGCGTTAGCTGATAATTCAACTAAGGTAGTGCTAGGCACCGCCACCAAAGGCGGCGGCTTTGAGCTGTTTGGCCAGGCCCTGACCGAGGTTATCAATGCCACCGATACGACGTTAAAGATTGAAGCAATAGCCAGCAAAGGTAGTACACAAAACCTGCAATATCTTGAAGAGGGTAAGATAGACATCGGTCTCGTGGAAGGTAATGCGGCACGCCAGGCGCTGGACGGTATCGGGCGTCCGCCCGCCGATCTCAAGGTGTTGGCCGTGATGTATCCCAATCCTGGTATGTTTGTGGTGCTAGCGGATTCACCTTATAAGTCTATAGAAGATCTAAAAGGTAAACCGATCGCCTTTGGTACCAGAGCTTCGGGACTGCGTATCCTGGCGAATGATGTGCTGGACGGAATCGGATTAAATGCGGAGCGTGATTTTGAGCAGGTGATTCTCGAGAAGGCGGCTGACGGACCTAATCTAGTACTGGAAAAACAAGTGGCGGCGTTGTGGGGCGCAGGCATAGGTTGGCCGGGATTTGTTAAGGTTGCCAACGGATCAATCGGCGCGCGCTTTATTACGCCATCCGCCGCGCAGATCACACAAATACTGATTAAACACCCCCATTTAAAGAGCATGTCTGTGCCGGCTGGTACATACAAAGGGCAGAACATGCAACTCAATTCGGTGGGGCTATGGTCACTGATCTTGGTCAGGCCAGAGATGTCTGATGAGCTAGGCTACCGTCTGGCGCGTGCAATCCATCGCGGTGAACAAAAGTTGGCCTCGCGCCTTGATCAGGGAAGTTATACTACGCTGCAAAACACTGCGGCGTACGTGCCGGCTGAGCGTCTTCATCCGGGGGTTGCCCGCTATTTTCACGAAGTGGAACTGACGCGTTGATTATTCCGGTATGGAAATTTAAACAGCAGTCGCGCTGAGCGGCACAATATAATAGACACTCACTATAAATAATAAGGGGAAAAGGAGTGATGCTATCGCTCTTTATTGCTTTGTTCTTCTATGTCTTTCCAGGTCACGCTGGGTGGGGTGGTGCTCCATCGCCATAATTTACGCACAAAACCGGATTTATTTTTATCCACTACCTGAGTTTTTTCGGGGATGGTAGGTTCACTTGTTTTTGGATTTTGCGCTTGCTTTGCTCCGCCCGGTTCTGAATCCTTAAGTTCGACTACTTCTACAAAAAACGGCATGGAAGCGATGTCTTTGCCGGCGTTTAAATGGTCCAGGTCTTTTTGTAACATATGATGCATGTGCGCTGCAGAGTCGCGCGTTGTTTGCGGCAGATTTTCGTTGTTAGCGACTATCAAAGCATCGTGTTGCAATGTAACAATCTCGGATTTAACCTTAGTGCGGTAGTGG
>Ga0209536_100003645_pt1 | contig 24677 bp, 17 predicted proteins | sample DeeMarSeWOR28_12_FD_187461 | JGI IMG/M metagenome (GOLD analysis project Ga0209536, IMG submission 187461) | Marine sediment microbial communities from White Oak River estuary, North Carolina - WOR-2-8_12 (SPAdes) (version 2) | ecosystem: Environmental > Aquatic > Marine > Intertidal zone >...
TTTGACTTCGGTGAAACGGACTAGGAGTGCAGATACAGTAGGGATGGTCTCTGTCTCTTGTGTGCGGTGCTTGAACTCTCTGAGGTATTGGAGTGCGTCGGACTTCCGAGTTTGTTTTGTAGTTCTCCATCGGCGTTTTCCGCTCTCATACCATCCAAGGTAGTAGACTCCGTTTGAACGTCTGGTGATGTAGAGTTTCGACTTGACTCTCATCTGAGATATCCGTTAGGTGTCACCACCCGTGAACTCGAGCAAACGTTGAGTCTATCGGTTGTCGAGGATTCACCGTGCAGCGCTTGGTACAAACGAGCAGGCAGAACAGTAATCCATCGGTAGCCAGCAATATCAACGGAGGACTGAATGGGCAAGGCAACCTGGGCGGAACCCAGGGACATCACTGATCTTAATGACTGCTATTTCTATCACACGATGGAGATCCCAGGCTACGGCATCGTGCACGGTGAATGGGACTTGCGTGGAGGGGAAGCCGACTATCTTGGCAAGATCAGGCTGGAAGGGAAGCGAGTGCTTGAAATCGGAACCGCGAGTGGGTTCTTGTGTTTTGCGATGGAACGCATGGGGGCCGATGTGGTTGCCTACGACATATCTGACGAACAAGAATTGGATACTGTTCCGTATCCTGGCCTTGATATTGAGCAGCACGCCGCCGAATGGAGAAAGCATATGCGCCGGCTGAACAATGGGTTCTGGCTCGCCCACAGAGCCTTTGAGTCTCGTGCAAGGGCGCTGTACGGAACAGTCTATGAGATCCCCGAGGACATTGGTCGATTTGATGTCTGTACATTCGGTTCCGTCCTGCTTCACGTCCGAGACCCCTTTCTTGCCCTGCAACGTGCAGCATCTCATGTTGAAGAGGCCATTGTTGTGACCGATGTGGTCCCCAAGCTCAGAGGCAAGATCATAGCCGCCGTTGAGCTCCTGACGGATTCCCGGCTGGTTCGCTTCGTCCCCAATGCCAGAAAGATGGGGGCCCCTGAAACCTGGTGGCATTTCACTCCCAGGATGATCTCTGAATGCCTGCAGATCCTTGGTTTTTCGAATATTGCGATTTCGTATCACCGACAGAGATGCGGAATCGGCACGGCCAAGCTATACACCGTGGTCGGTCGAAGAGCTGGGACATAAGCCCTGCGTGAGGGACCGTGTTGGTGTTGATGGGTTTGTCCGCACATACCTCAACGAATCTATCGATTGAGAAGGGGACAAGCAGTGCGGCGGTGATAGAACTCGCCTCAGTGTTTTGGGTCTGGCCCCTGAGCTCTCAGAGGTAGTGATGTGCCTCAGACTTGGTGGTCAGTTTTGTGGTCTTCCACTGTCTCTTTCCGTTCTCAACCCATCCAAGGTAGTACACCCCGTTCGACCGCTTGGTGAGGTAGAGTTTCGACTTGACCGTCATCTGAGGTATCCGCGTCTTGTCATCACTTCTGTACGCAAGCAAACCTAGAGTCTGTTGGGTGTCGAATGCTCGCAGTGGAAAGAGGGCGGACTGAGAATCCATGTGTCGGCGGTTCGATTCCGTCCCTGTCCACAATGGGTGTCGCTTTTGAAGAGTGACACTTTTCTTGTCTCCCACCTTTTGTTGTTTCCTGTCAACACTCTCTCCGTCCTGTCACTACCCTCACCGGAAACCTGTCTTCCTGCAAGAGCAATCGGTGCATGGGGTTCCGTATGCATCGAGCAGTCAAGGGCGGGGGTATTTCGAGGAGTTCTGTCGCTCGTTGCTTCAGAAGTGGATGAATCGGTTGATTCTGTAATGAATTGTCATCTACTTTGCACTGAAAACATTGAGGAAGAGACTAGTCTCGTCTTGGTCAGGAGGGGAACGTAGCCCAAATTGTTCCGCTCCGATATCCATGCAAATGACTACTGGGGAGGCACTGTGAAGGAAATCCCACAACCCATCAAGAAGGTACTAAGACCGATATGGAGGATGGTACAACCGATTCTCTATGCGTTCGCGGACTTCTATCATTCGATGAAGGGGGATAGAAACCCCTTAGTCCCCCCGCGGAGTATGATCTTCGTGGGCGACGGGGATTACGAAAAGACCGGAAATGAGTTCTTCGAATACTTCAAGGAACTAGGGAAGTTGAAACCGAGCGACAGAGTTCTCGACGTTGGGTGTGGGATAGGCAGGATGTCGTTACCCCTCACGAACTACTTGACAGAAGAGGGGGCATATTATGGTTTTGACATCGTGAAAATGGGTATTGACTGGTGTACCACGAACATTGCTAGTAGATATCCACATTTTCACTATCACCACTCTGACATATATAACAAGCTGTACAATCCCGGCGGGAAAGAAAAATCATCGGAATACCGATTCATATATGAGGACAACTTTTTTGACTTTGTTTTCTTGACGTCTGTCTTTACACATATGCTCACATCAGGTGTCAATAGATACCTGACGGAAATCTCGAGAGTAATGAAGATAGGTAGCAGGTGCCTCATCAGTTGTTTCTTACTCAATGAAGAATCTCAGGCGCTCATCGAGGAGGGGGCGTCGTCCCAACGACTGGTGTATCAAATAGACGAACACTCGTGTACGAAGGACCAGAGCATACCCGAAAGTGCAATTGGATATAGGGAAGGGTTTTTCAGAATGATATGTGAAGAGAACGGACTCAAGGTCAACGGCAACGTTCATTATGGAAGGTGGTGTGGTAGAAGAGAATACAAGAGCTATCAAGACATAGTGATAGTCCAGAAATACTGACATCGAGTATGGCAGAAAAACTAAGCCCACGGGCAAGTCCGTCAAAGGCTATACTTCCTCTTGAACACATCCACATCCTTCTTTTTGAACCAGATAATGAAGAGATCGCAGTCCTCCTCGTCCTTCCCCACGATGACCTTCTTTGTCAACACTTCTGTTGTCGCTTCCTTTGCCTGCCTCAACGTAATAGCAGCCCTGTTTTTCTGCAGAGAACAATCCCCGAGGTGGCTAGCCTCCTTTATCACCGGCAAGGTGAGCTATTCTCCCTTGGATTCGATTGTCTGTCGGATTCTGAAAGCCTGTGGTCCTATCCCCAGTCCCTACTACGTAGGTCGCGATGATGTCTGTCCAGACGACGTACCGGGCCTGAACACTGCAGGAGAAGAGGAGAAGTCCAGCCGCAAGTCGCTTCATGGGAGGCCCCGGTCATGCAGGGATACACGAGGAGACGACACCTCCACCGAAAGAGGAAGGACACGCAGAAGGGCAGAAAACATGAAGTTCGCCTCTTCAGGTTGACATACCCCGTCTCGTGTCCTATATTCATATCTGACATGCATAGTTCGGCAATGTGACCTGGGTGGCTTGTACGAGCCGCACGGTTCACCAGGCTGAACCTGAAAGTGTTCCTTTTCCTCGTTGCAGAACCCTTCCATCTCTCCTCTGGTGAACCGGGGGACGGCAGTCCCGGACGGCTGTAGGCAACTTACGCGGAAGTCTTTACCCACGTTCGAATACATAGTAAGCCTCCACACGTTGCCGTAGCCGCGCAAGATGGCGCACCAGCGGGCATTCCCACGCATACCTGAGCCGGAGATCGTGCCCTGGCAGATGCGCTGAATGCGCGCATGCAGCGTGCCCGTGGTCAACTCAGGCCGGGAGTCTGTCCCGCCCTGGGGTGATACGACTTCTCCAGCCAGCGTGATGGCTTTCGGCGACTGAAGGCCGGCGGCGTCAAGCCCCCTCAGGATTCATGAAGGCGTTTTCCAGCCTGAGAGACGTCACGGCAGGACATAATGCACCGGCAACCAGACTGCATAACACTCAGGTCTATCCACAAAGGTAGGTTCGTCGTGAAAACACCACGCATGATCTCCCTCTGTACAACGGTGGCGATCCTCGCTACGGCAGGAATGGTCTTTTCGATTATCGACGTCCACCACGTGTACGCTGGGCACCCTGCCAAGGGATTAGCGCCTCTTCCTGGCATTGATACGTATCGTATCAGTGGCAACGTTCTTGATGTTGCTGCTGGCACTCCCATTCACAATTCCAGAATCACTCTCCTGAATTGTGATACACGGAATGTGCTTTGCACTGATATCTATACAGATGATAATGGGCATTATGATGAGACATTGAATATTGATGTGACCGATGTAGACCATGACTACTCAGAGCTTCCGCCAGCCCGTTATTCGATCGAGAACTATCCGAATCCACTTTCTGCTGCGCCGACAAGTTCTTTGACCATTCAATATAGGGTGGCGGCAGACAGGCCCGAAACGCCTACCGTTGAGATGTACGATATACTTGGAAGAAAGATCACACTGGGTTCTCATCTTCCAGCCGGGGTCTACGTCTTTCGCTTGAGGTTCTCGAACGATCACCTGACTGATGCAAAGAAGATAGTGCTCCTGACAGGTGGTAGGCTTACCATTTCCCTGACACAGATGTTTGAGGAATCCACGCAGCACACCGGCAAGATAGATGCGATCACAACCGTCTCGAGCGATTCGCTGGAGGTCCTTTTTGTCATTGAGAAGAGCGGATATGCCTCCATCGAGCGGACGAGAACTCTTCTGAAAGGTGTCAATAACGTCAACAACTTCACATTGGTGAAAGCGGGGGAGACAGCAAGTGCAGCGGTCGATTCAACCGGAGGCAGGATCACGGTTATGAACACGCGAGGTGATACCATATCGTTGACGATACCCCGGTACGCCATATGGCAATCAACAATGATTACGCTTACTGCTCTCACCACTCAACCTCAGAACCCGATTGGACACAACATCTTCCCGGGTGTGAGTGTTACGCCGGCAGGCCTCATGCTGCTTCAGCCGGCTGCTCTTACAGTATCTGTTGCCACGGGCATCCTTGACACGAATGCTGCCGCCTTATTTGCGATCAGACAATCTGATTTCGTCCTTCCCATCGGCCGTCAAACGGTTAGCGAGCGGACTATGTATGGAGAGCTGTATCATTTCAGTGACATTATTGGCGGCGCACCTACGGGAGATGAGGCAACTCCTCAGGCGGGCAAAGCAGGAGACATGAAACCATCTGACCCATACGGCTGGGAAGATACTCATGATTGTGTGGATGCGCTGTTATGGTGGGCAGAATTCCTCACTCGTAGTGGAAGGACCGAGGAAGGACAAGAATGTTTTGACAAGGCAAAAGAGATCGTGGAGCGTGATGCCGGAGATTTTCTTGGTCTGCCAATGCCGGATGATCCTTGTGGTGAATATCTCACTGCGTTGCTGAAATTCGCTGAATTAGTGTGTCTGGTTGTCGGAGGGGATCTGGAACGTCAAATACAGGATAGGGTCATAGAAGTGGTGAACAGGTGCAACCTGAGGGGCGAGATCGACTATGATCACCATCTTCTCTGCGCTGATGTCGAAAGGTATACAGACACAAAAATCGTGGGGAGCATCCCCTTTTACGTGAATACCCTGGTTGAGCCAAATGCAGCCATAAGCGGAGGAGGGGCGGCGAGTGTCACCATAACCGGCACGCAAGAAGAATGTTCTCTCTCGGGTAGTGGGGTTCACAGGGTCCACAACATCAGCGGAGAGATGAAGGCAGACCAACAAGGTGTCTACTGGTTAGAAATGACCCTGGATGAGACATGGTATGAATCAACAGTTCTCTATGTCACATGCCCGGATCCAGACAACAGCGGGCAGGCCGTCATGCCTTCATTTCGATTCCCTACACAGATTCGAATGCTCGTTGAAGATGGCTGGAGACTAGCGATGCCCGACAGCGATTGTGATGGACGATATCAGTGGACGTTACGTATCGTTCATCAGCCGTAGGAACAATACGCACGCCGCCAACACACTGCTACCACCTAGGTTCAGAAGGTCGTCAAAATGTCGTTGAATCGCTTAATTCTTGGCACCAGTGGTAACTGAAATCCATGTGTCGGCGGTTCGATTGCGTCCCTGTCCAGAAAAGGTGTCGCTATTTCAGCGTGCCACCTTCGGTATGTCCCCCCTTTCGTTGCTGCCTGTCAAGACCTATATCAACACTCTCTTCGCCTTTCTTTCTGTCAAGGACCTGATTGGACAACCCTTTTCCTGCAAGAACGATCAGCGGAAATGACGCGGGATGCGCAGGGAGAGGGGGGTATGCGTTTCTGTCGCTGCACTATCGTCACACAAAGGGCGTGTGGCGGTTGTGAATTGGCAACAAGTTTTCGTAACCTTCTTGATCGACTCCGAAGGCTGGATGTGAGCGCATTATCGTTCCACACGGCAAGGTGTATAGAATGACAATGGTGAGACCATGAACTCTATTGCCCTTCGTACAGCGCCATATGTCTTGGCAGTCCCGCTACTGGTCATGAGCCCGGGAGACGGGGATTCCGTCGACTTCAGATACGCGCCAGCGCATTCCTTCTCCGTCATCTGCCTGCCGACCGATTGGCTGAAGACCGCCGTAACGGAATCAGGAGCTCTGGCGTATGATTTCGGGCCGGGCCCATACGTGAAACCTTTCACCGAGATCGCCCTTTCGTTTGCCGGTGAGTCGCTCACCGTGCGGCGGCAGTTCCTGCCCGAACCGGAAGTCCCTGCCATTCAAACAGAACTTGTGTTTCCTTCAGGTACTATTCGGCAGCAGTCCTTCTCCCTCATCCCGGAACGGCCGGATTACCCAACCGGCCTGACACAGGGAAGACGGGTTCGTCGACTCGGGGGACTGAATGGCTGTGCCGGGTGGGCTCCGGTACCCGCCGGCATCGACAGTCTTTTCAGAAATGTCGCATGGGGAACCAACAGACCAATCCGCTACCGCGTTTCGGTGGAGCCGGGCGGACGAAGAACGGTCGCCCTCGGGCTTTGCGAGTCCTACAAATCACGCGCTGGGATGAGAGTCCTTGAACTTCAGGTTGAGGGAGCCCGGACCCGGCGGGTCGATCCGGTGGCGGGTGGAGAAAACGGGATTCCTCTTGCAGAGGTGTTTCACGCCGTTGACCTGAATCAGGACGGAGAGATCTCCGTCGAGGTTCACGCCGCGCCGGGATCCGACCCGAATGTTATTCTCAATGCGTTTTGGGTTTTTCCCGACGGGACCGAGGTTACTCCACGCGAGATCATCGAGGGAACGGCCTCCTCCAGGGCGGAGATTGCGTACAGTTGTGGGCTGGAATCAGAACAGTCGGCAGGCAAGCCCCGGTTCGACGCCATGATAGCCGACCTCACAAGCGAGAGCGCTCAGCCGGTCATTACGATCCGCTCGGCGCGGAATCTCAGGTACGATACCGCTTCCAGCACGGTATACTCGGACAAAACCCCTTTCCTTGTCCCTCGTCCCCGCCCCTTGCGTGCATCTGTCCGCGACGGTGCCATGCGCCTTGAGTTGCCCGCCGGAACCGCACGCGCCGAAATCCTTGTCATCCATGGCCCGGGTGATTCCCCGCCATCGTTTCCTGATCTTGAGAGGGAACGTGAAAAGGTCCGTCAGTACTGGGCACACGACGCGCCGGTCCCGCGCGGAGCGCTAAAGGTGCCTGATGCCGAACTCCAGTACCTCCTGGATGCCAGTGCACGGACAATCTATCAGGTTGCGGATATCGTGGATGGCCAGTTCCAGTTTCAGCCCGGGCCCTCGGTCTATCGCGGCCTCTGGATCGGAGATATGGCGTTGATCGCCCCGCAGGTCCTCATGCTCGGCGATACACTCAGCACCAGGAGGTACATTGAGGGCGCGCTTCGCTATCGACAGCCAGATGGACAGATCAGGGTCGGTGAGCCTACGGAGTTCCTTCCAGAAACGCCGATGGTGATGAATGCCATCTGGCGGTACGCACGCTCGACAGGCAACCGCCAGTGGATGGAGGATCACTGGGAGGTAATGGAGGAAGGAGCACGCTGGTTGCAGCGGATGCGTGAGCGCACCCTGAAGGATCGGGACGCCCCTTATCGTGGTCTGATGCCACCCGGCTTTCTCGATGGCGGCCTGAGCGAAGCCGGCGCAGACTACGGAAGCGTCTGGTGGGCGATGATCGGCCTCGAGAAAGCCGTCCAGTCTGCGCGATGGCTGGGGAAGGACTCGCTTGCCGGAGAGTGGCAGAGGAGCCTGAACGCCTTTAACGAATCTTTTCAAGCATCGGCAAGGAAAGATCTACGCCCGGACGATTCAGGGGTTCCCTACCTCCCGATCATCGTGGGGGACACACTGACGACCTTCCCGCAGCGCGGTCAGTACGCATTCCTTCTTCCTCTCCGATTCGGTGACTTCTTCGATCGGAACGATCCTCTGATTGATTCGGTCATTACCGGCACACTCGCGATGCTGGACGCGCGAACGAGAGAGGGACTGATCGTCTCCAGCGGGTGGCTCACCGAGGCGGTCTGGTCCTGGCTGGGCGGCGTCCATTCTCTCGCGCATCAGTGGTTTGGCGACCCCCGGAAGGCCGTAAAGATCCTCTACGCCTTCGCCAACCACGCCACCACCACAGGTACGTTTCTCGAAGAACAGCTGACGAGGGACAAAGGAACACGAACTGCGGGCGACGCGTCCGATGCCGAAGCAAGCTCCCTCCTGATCGACGCTGTACGAAATCTCATTGTTCGCGAGCGCAGGGGAAATCTTGAACTCCTTGCCGGGGTCCCAGAACACTGGATCAGGCCGGGGGCCAGAATAGAGCTGCAGGGAGGGTACACACTCTTCGGCCCCTTCAGCTTTCTGGTGCAGGTTACGCCTGACGGAAAGACGCTGGTCGTCAACGGATCCCCTCTTGATGGGCGGGGCACAGTCGGACATGTTGTGGTCCGGCTCCACGCCCTCCGGAATGCCGGATACCGGACAACCAGGGGGGAGGTCCTGCCGGATACGGTGGAATTCCCATGGCGGCAACCGATATCTCTCCAGTTCGTCAAACCGGACTAGGGGGCGCAAAGATGCCGGAATAGTCTGCGTATCAACAGACACGGCTGTGTCTCGCGAGAGCGATCGACTGAGAGTCCGAGACAGATCAGCGTCATGGATCTGGTCTTCAGGCGGTTCAGGGTTGGAGACTTCATTGATGCGCCGAGGGGTATAGGGGAACTGTGAAAGACATTTTTCTGTTCACCACAGAGCTGAAGACCCCGGATAACAAAACGGTTATCATTCGCACTGGTGCACTCTCCAACGGTAGTATGGTGAAATCCTCCAGAGATCCAGCACGTCGCGTGGACATGGTATCTGGGATTGGGTACACAGAGATGACATCGGCGAATCGAAGCGGATAGTCCACCGCCTGGCTGAAGCCGATGGAAGGATTATGAAAGAGCCTGAGCCCCGGGTTGTGGTGGCTGAACTGGCAGACAGCCCGGTGAACCTTCATGTGAGGGTATGATGTACCGCGGCCAATGAGTGGAGAATCACTTTCGAAATGCAGGAAGATGTAAGACGGACCTTTGGCAAAGAGGACACGTCAATTCTTTCTCCGCAAGCCGATATTCATCTCTACAGACGATACACTCGATCGAAGGGGAGAGTACCACCCCACTGTCCAGAGCGAACACACACAAATGGAGACTGTACCATGATAGCGACAACAACCAAAATTCTGATGACGCTGGCTCTCTTGGTGTCGAGCGGCCATGTGTTTGCGCAGGAAGAAGAGGAGAAGAAGCACGGGTGGTTCTTTGAAGGAGATGTGGCCGGTGTGTGGACTGGGGGGAATTCTGGGTCCTTCACCCTTGGACTGGGTGCCACCTTGAAGCGGGTCTGGGAGAGTTCAGAATTGAGATTCGATGCAGGCGGCACGCAAACTGAGTCGAGTATTACCACACGGACCGCTTCAGGATCCTCAGGAAGCTTTGAGGTGAAAGAACAAACAAAGACTGAAAAGACTGCTGAAATACTGTTCGCTCGTGGTCGCTACGATTACAACATCTCAGAACACTTCTACGCTCTCGGGGGAGTAGACTGGCTGCGAAACAGATTAGCGGGCACCGAAAGCCGTTTCCTGATCGGCGCGGGTGTCGGCAACATCTGGGTTGACAATGAGAGCCTCCGCTTCAAAACAGACTACAGTGCCACATATACTTTTCAAAGTGAAGTCGTCGAAAATCCTTTTGTCAAGAACAGTTTTCCCGGTCTCCGTTTTTCCTATGACTTCTGGTATCAGCTGACAACTTCCACGGCATTTGAGAGTATTCTCATAGCCGACCTGAACCTCGATAACACCAAGGATGTGAGGGTAGATTTCTCGAATGCTCTGCCGATAAGTATCAGCGAGGTATTCACGCTGAAACCGTCGCTGCAGCTGCTCTGGCGGAATGATCCGGCCCTGACTGAGGTTGATCTATTTGCGCCCGACGGATCCCCGGCCGGTGAGAAGGTACTTGCACCGCTCAAGAAGCTCGATACGTTCTTCTCATTGACGCTGGTGGTGAAGATCTAGCAGACTACACGCGATCCCGATCTGGCGATTGAAGTCAGGTCCGCTACGTCGGTGAACCGGGCCCAGCGGGTCAAGAAGCCTCAGATCGGGTTCCAAGTCTCAACCGTCTTCTGACCCACGACGTGAAAAGAGTCTTACCTCGCCGAATCTCATTGAGAGCCGATGGTTGCTGGATGGAGTCCCTCCTCCCACGGGCGCAAGAGGGTGCGGCAACGACAGCACCCTCTCTCCGTCATCCTGTGCAACGATCATGAGGCGCTCCCGCACGGCATGTATAACATCAGGCCTGTTGCACCAGATGTGACAACCCGCCTCCCGGGCGAGCCATCTGAGGACCCGGTTGGGGAGCGGGGCCGCGCCGACATAGACAGAGGTCCACCCCTCCTCCTGACGCGATGCGAAGGCAGTTTCACCGGTGTCGGTCCAGCAGCCGAGTACCCTCGCATCAGGTCCAGTAACGGAGAACCTGGGGTAGCATGGCTTCTTGACGCCGAAATGAATATCCACAGGCTCCCGGTCATCGGACAATTGAGCGTGAATGAGCATCGGGGCGGGTGATGTCTCCATGGAGAAAGTAAACCCGGTCAGATGCTCCATCTGTTTCAGATCCAACTTTTCCGGGGTGAGGAATCCTGGAGCGTAGTACCAGACGGCGGTTGCTCCGCTCTCCCGAAGGAGCGTACGGAGGTGTTCCACCTCCTCCTCGGTGAGGTAGAAGAGATTGACCATGAAGAAGAGCTTGAACCGGCTTGCATCGTCACTGCGCAGGTCAAAACGGTAGAGGAAGTCGACTGGCGATCCGATCCGGTGCATCGCACGCGCCTGCGCATTCAGGAACCAGTGGTTCACCAAATCGGTGACGGAGATGCCGAACCCCTTGTAGGGCTCCTCCTGGGTCCAGTGACCAGTCACGAAGAAGGACTTTGCGTCATAGACTGCTGCAATCTCCGAGACCGAGCTGATGTCGGTCCCCAGGAGGCGATTCCCGGCATCGAGCGTTCTCCGGAAGAGTCTGTGCATCGGCGGATCGTCATACCATCCCCGATCTGCCCTGAATCCTGCCCCGAGTTCCTGTGGCAGTATGCCGAAATCCAGAAACCATCCCGCCGTGCCGAGCGCAAAGATATTGCCTAGGTCTCGTTCAAGGATCTTCAAGCTCCCGTCGACGGTATCATATCCGGATCCTCCTTCCGTTGTTCTGGCGGGTTCGAGGTAGGTCGAGGGATCGCACTCCGAGAAGAAGAGCTTGCCGTGTCGTTTGAGCGATTCCAACAAGATCCGGAAGCCGCCGTCTCCTCCTACACCGCGCGCCCGGCCGAGCCAATGTCCTGAGTCATCCACAACATCACTCTCCCACCGTTGCTTGCCAGGCATGTTGGAACGCATGTAGGTGTAGGGAGAGGCGATGAAGTCGATCTCGGGTGATTGCAGGACCGGTTCGGGTGCGAGATGACCGGCCTCCTGGATCATGATATTTTCCAGAAGATAGGTGTAGAAGGTGCCGATCACGACGCGCCTCCTGGTGGCGTCCTTCGCGATGCGGGCAAAGTGGAGGATCGTCTGCGCGGTATTCTGATGATACCGATGGTAGAACTCAATAACCTTCTGTTCGCGGGAGGGGTCCCGCAGCAGCCCAAAGGTCGGGGTCATCCGCTCTTCGGGACTGGGTGCCGCTCCGACGAGGCTGGTGAAGACCTCCGAGTAATCCGGCATGTATCGGGATCCGATATAGTGCCATTCCGATGTCATGGCGTGCACTAGCTCGTATCCGATAATCCTGCTTCTGAGCGGAGAGGAGATGAAATAGGTCAGGAATGACCGGAGGAGCTCGCCCATCTGCTCCTTCCACAGCGCTGACGCAAGGGAGACATCCTGGAGATCGCGGCCTGCCCTCAGGTTGAATCCTGCTTCGGCGAAGATTTCTTTCATCCGGTACTCCTCCTCGGGGTAGGGGAGACCGTATTTCGCGAGCTCTTCCGGGTGTGCGTCCTTCCACCACTGTGGCACATTGAGCTGCACGCGGGGGAGGAAGCGGGCCCGCGGGTTGATGAGGAGTATTGCGGCCAGATACTCCTGGATTTTACGGAAGTCGTGGGCGCCGTCTAATCTCCAGGCCGCGTTTAGGCCTATTATTGGTGAGAAATGGTCGAATCCGGAGAGCGTGTAACCTTTCGCAGTCTTCAGCAGCCCGTCGGCGCTCATGGCCAGGACGGCGAAGATCTCTTCGTCATTGACAAACAATCGGGGTCCTCCGCGCTCCACCCGGACCTCAGCCCGGACAGCCGGCTCCCCCTCCAGAGCTCTCAGGGCCCCCTGTATCTCCCCGTCGCCCACAGTCGCTCGGGCATGTGCGAGTATGTGGGGGGGCAGAACGATGAATGCGCTTCCGCTCCATCCGAGCAGCTGGAGAGCGTTTCTTCGGTTCATAAGCGTTGCGGTCTTGATGCGCAGGTCAGGTAAGACGGGGGGAGCCGTCACCGGCTCCGACAGCGGAAGATGTGGACAGGTGAAGAGAAAATCAAGCGCCGGTGGGGCTGGGTGGGAAGTAGTGCATGAATACTTCAACTGCCCTGGCCACTCCGTCTTCCGAGCGAATGGTCTGTCCGAGTGTCGATGCCTTCTCGCGCATGCGCCGGTCATTGAGAAGGATGCTGGCAGAACGCGCGATCTGGTCGGGTTCAGCCCTGCGAGCTCGTATCGGTGGCAGACCCACGCCGAGTTCCGCTGTTCGATGACCCCAGAAAGAATGTCCACGGAAAATGGGCAGGATCTGTATCGGGATGCCGGCTCGAAGTACGGCAGCCACGGTACTCGGCCCCCCGTGGGTTATTGCCGCTCCGACTCGCGGAAGGATCCAGGAGTGCGGGACCGATTTCGTGATAACATAGATATTGTCCGACAGGGTTAGTCCGCGCAGATCTGTCCCCCTGGGATCCACAACCACGCGGCATCCCGTTTCCATCAGTCCCCGCAATGCTTTGACAATCGTACCCTGGACCAGAACGGTGAGGCTGCCAAGCTCCAAGTAGATGGGCCTCGGCCCGGCATCCAGGAAATCGACGAGATCTGCCGGCGGCCTCCAGTCCTGCTTGGTATCCAAGTACCAGTAACCGGTGACGTGGGCCCACTCAGGCCAATCATGTGGCTTTGGCACAACAGAAGGACTGAAGCCGTAGAGCAGAGGTATCTGCTGCGCCCGCTTCCGACGCTCGGGAGTCGTTCGTGGTAGGTCAGGCAGATCCAGCACGCTCCGTCGCAGCCGGTTGAATAAGGAGCGTTGAGCCCTCCAGGAAACACTGTCGATGGCGACGTGGCTGAGCCAGTTGTAGAGAGGGCCCAAGCTCTGGTTGAAGGGGAGGTTCGGGTTGGGGAATGCACGGGTGGGAGTAGCCGGCATGTAGAGAGCATCGACAAAAGGTTTGGAGAGTTTTTCGGCGACATCGGACCCCACGCTGGCTACCGGCGCGACAACCAGGACATCTGCGTCTTTGCTCGCCTCGACCCCCCGGATCATCCAATCCCTCATCCACCCGAGATAGACATCTTTGTAGATCTTTCTGAACTCCTTTGCCTGCGGAGAAACCAACTTCGGAAACGCATCATTCGGGTTTGGCCCGATGTCTGCGAAATCCACGCCTCGACCGCGCACGAAGGTCTCGAACTCGGCGTTGGCTACAATCCGGACATGATACCCTGCTTCTTGGAGGCCCATGGAGAGGGCGAGAAATGGCTGCACATCCCCTTGGGATCCAGTGGTGAGTATGACGACCCGTTTGGCCATGTATTCTGAAGAGAGCTTCTGGGGGGTAGCGCTAGTTGCTTGAGAAACGATGCTGCTGGGCGGAAGTATCAACGGCCATCCGACAGCTGTCGAAGACCATCTAGAGGCAAATATACGTGCGAATGTGCATTGGATCAAGCGGACGACCGGTTTCTGGAGCTCTTTTTTTGTGCCACCTGAACTTGAGATATTCGGGACATTTCTCGAAATTCTCTCGGGGGCGCAATGTGGCGAATCAACATCACACATCGGGAGTGCATACCATGACTGTAGACACACTGGACAACGCGCCGCTCTATTTCGGTCTGGGTGATGGGATCAAGAAGGGCCTTCTCTACCTGGCCGGCACAGATTTTTCAAAACTTGAAGCGGGCAGGCATGATATAGAAGGAGATCAACTGTATGCGATGGTTCAGCATTACCAGACAAAACCTCCCGGAGAGGGAAGATGGGAAGCGCATCGTCGCTACTGGGATATCCAGTACGTCGTGAAAGGTATTGAGCAGATTCACTATGCGAACATCACACATCTCTCCCCGGGGGATTACGATGCGGGAAAGGACTTCCTCGGACTCGAGGGGAGCGGGGATCAGGTCACTCTTCACCAAGGGATGTTCGCGATACTCTCACCCCAGGATGGTCACATGCCAGGGATGGCGAAGGGACAACCAGTTCGTGTGAGTAAAGTGGTTGTGAAAGTCGCGTACCATCAATACTGAGCCACCACACCCCATTCCAGAAGGGTCATTTCTATGCTCCGTGACATCATACTCAAGAACAGAAGTTACAGACGGTTTCACCAGAGCGTCCGAATCGAGAGAGAGCAGTTGCTGAATCTTGTGGAGCTTGCACGGCTTTCTCCTTCTGCGGGTAATCTCCAGCCGCTCAAGTATCTCCTCTCATCTGACGAGGAGACCAATGCCAAGATATTTCCCCATTTGCGCTGGGCTGCCTACTTGAAGGAGTGGACGGGGCCGAAGGAAGGGGAGAGGCCGTCTGCATACATTGTTGTTCTCGGAGACACGTATATCAGCCCCGCGATCGGGCCCGACCATGGGATAGCTGCGCACAGCATCCTCCTCGGAGCAACGGAGAAGGGTCTGGGAGGATGCATCATCGCGTCTATCGACAGATCCGGCCTGGCCGAGTCGCTGGCCGTCCAGGAGGGGCTGGAGATATTGCTGGTTATCGCGATCGGCAAGCCGGCGGAAACCGTGGAGCTGGAAACGGTCGGGCCGGGAGGTGACGTCCGATACTGGCGTGACCAGAATGGTGTACACCACGTGCCAAAGAGAAAGCTGGAGGAGATAATCCTCAGGTAGCCCCACCCTCCTGCCCCTCTGCAGTCAGTCTGCCCGGCTCCCCGGGATGATTCCGCCTGTCTCTTCTCCCACCGCATCGATACCCTCCCAAATCTGGGAAAACAGCCGTTGAGTTTTTAGGAATCGAGAATGAAACGTGCCAAAAGAGGCAAAAATCGGCATAGAATCTAGATTATGGGTTGGCATAAAACTTGAGATCCATGAATCTAGAATTTGGGAGATCCGCCTTGACAACTGAGCAATCAGCTGATACTCCAGTCTTTTCGATTGGAACGGCCGCCCGCATGCTGAGCATCTCCGTGCACACGCTCAGGATGTATGAACGGGAGGGGTTGATTCTCCCCTACAGGAAGAAGAGCGGACACAGGTTGTACTCCCGGAGGGACATCGAACGCCTGACCTGCATCCGCAAGGCAATCACCGAAGACAAGGTCAGCATCGAAGGCATCAAAAGGATGCTCTCACTCATCCCCTGTTGGGCGATGGTGAAATGCAGCGACCGGGACAGGGAAATGTGCTCCGCTTTCGACGGGAATGACGCTCCCTGCTGGGTCCTCAAAGAAAAAGGTGAATTCTGTGCCGAGAGAGACTGTAGGGTCTGCGTCGTGTACACGTCCCATGGAGATTGTCGCGCCATCAAGGACTGCCTGAAGGTTCTCCTGACCGCCTGACCGTGACGAGATATCGATCACTCACAACGTAGACGGGTAAATCGGAGGTATCATTTCAATGAAGAAGCTTGTCATCCTTGGAGCCGGGACTGCTGGAACGATGATGCTGAACAAGCTGTCGGCCGTTCTTGATAGGAACGAATGGCAGATCACCATCGTCGACCAGTACGAGACGCATTACTACCAGCCCGGGTTCCTCTTCATCCCATTCGGAATATACAGTTGCAGAGACGTCGTTAAGCCAAAGCGTGATTTCTTTCCAACGGGGGCACAGGTAGTCAAATCGGAGATCGACCGCATAGAGCCGGCGGAGAATCGCGTCCTCCTGAAGAACAACGTCGTTCTTCCCTATGACTATCTTATCATTGCCACAGGCGCGGAAATCCGCCCATCGGAAACCGAGGGGATGCAGGACGGGCTCTGGCAGAGAAGCATCTTCGATTTCTACACCATAGAAGGGGCGTGTGCTCTGGCCGAATACTTCAAGCATTGGGAAGGTGGGAAGCTGGTCCTGAACATCTGCGAGATGCCCATAAAATGTCCCGTTGCTCCGCTGGAATTTGTCTTTCTTGCCGATTGGTATTTCACCGAACGAGGGATGAGGGACAAGGTTGACATCCACTTCGTGACGCCTCTGCCCGGCGCATTCACGAAGCCACGGGCATCGGCCATTCTGGGCGATTTCCTCGACAAGAAGAACATCCGCCTGGCGTCAGAGTTCACTATTGCAAGGGTTGACAACGAGGCCAAGACCATCGTCTCCTGGGACGAGCAGGAGATTCCGTTCGACGTCCTCGTGACCATCCCTACCAACATGGGAAGCGAGGCCATCAACCGGAGCGGTATGGGAGACGAGTTCAATTTCATCCCCACCGACAACCAGACCCTCAGGTCAAAGGAGTATGGGAATATCTTTGTCATTGGAGATGCGACTGATCTTCCGAGTTCCAAGGCCGGATCCGTGGCGCACTTTCAGGCTGACATTCTCCAGGAGAACTTCCTGAGCGCGATCGACGGACACCCGCTCAACGCCCATTTTGACGGCCACGCAAATTGCTTCATCGAATCCGGCTTTGGCAAAGGCATTTTGATCGATTTCAACTACGACACAGAACCGCTGCCCGGAAAGTTCCCGCTTCCCGGAGTGGGACCGTTCTCGCTTCTGGAGGAGACGCAGATGAATCACTACGGAAAGATCATGTTCCGCTGGATGTACTGGAATTTCCTCCTCAAGGGACTCGAGCTGCCCATCGAGTCCCACATGACCATGGCTGGCAAGAGGATGTGACATGAACGAGAAAGCACTTCAAGCCCAGATCGATTCTATCAATGAGAAGCTGGATGTCATTCTGGAGGAGATCGAGCTTCAAAGGCGGCATCGCCGTGAGATGGAGGATCTGAAAGAGGACCTGACGCGGGTTGGCAAGGACGTCTATCAAACGGCGCTTGTCGAGCTGGAAGATGTCCATGACTACATGACCACGGGTGACGTCCTTGCACTCGGCAAGAAGCTTCTCCGAAACGTAAAGACCATCAGCAAGACTATTGAACAACTGGAAAGCATACGGGACTTCCTTGTTGATTTCGCACCGATTTCCCGGGAGCTGACAGGCGACCTCATGAACAGGCTCGACGAGCTCGACAGGAAGGGGTATTTCACGTTTATGCAGGAACTCGGCGGGGTTGCTGACACGGTGGTGACCTCATTTACCCCCGAGGATGTGAAGAACCTCGGTGACAATGTTGTCACTATACTGAATACCGTAAAAAGCCTGACACAACCAGATATGCTCCAGACGATCAACAATGCTATTGGCGTCTATAAGCAGCTGGATGTTCAGGTGCCGGAGAATGTATCTCTCCTCTCCCTGTTGAAGGAAATCAACACGCCGGAGGTGAAGAGAGGGCTGGCGTTCGCCTTGACGTTCCTCAAGAACGTCGCACACCAGCCGCCCGCAGTAGCTCAGGCTCCTGAAGAGCCGGCACAAGTCTAGGTACGGAACAACCACCACACAGAGGAGCACACAATGACGACGGCAGTTCTCGATGGCAGAACGATTGAGCTCGATGCAGACGGTCACATGGCGAATCGGTCGGAGTGGACTGAAGAGGTCGCCCGGGACCTTGCCAGGCAGGAAGGGATAGAGGAGTTGACGGAGAGGCACTGGCTAGTGATACATTTCATGCGAAAGGAATTCGAGGCGAAGGGGGATGCACCGTCAATTCGAAAATTGACCAAGGAGAGCGGAGTGGCTACGAAAGAGCTCTACCAGCTCTTCCCTAAGGGACCGGCCAAGAAATCAGCGAAGATTGCCGGATTGCCAAAACCGAAAGGCTGCATTTAAGGAACAAGGAGGCAACACGATGTCCGCTACAACCCCTCAGCCGATAGAGAAAGTTTCTATTGTTGTTTCCAAAGGCTCGCTCGAAGGCGTGTACCCGGGGCTCATCATGGCCAACGGGGCGCGCATGGAAGGGATGGATGCCTCATTGTTCTTCACCTTCTTCGGGCTCGATGCTATTATCGACAAGCGAATGGATCATCTGAAGGTGGCAACTGTTGGCAATCCAGCAATGCACATCCCGACCGTTCTAGGTGCCATTCCCGGGATGTCCGCTTTTGCGACAGGCAAGATGAAAAAGGAGATGGAAAAGCTTGACATACCTCCTGTGAGAGAGTTCCTGGAGATGATTCATGACGCGGGTGGGGATCTCTGGGCCTGCAAGGCAACGGTCGATATGTTCCACCTCTCGATGAATGACTTCTGTCCGCAGGTCGACGGGATCATCTCCGTTGGAGAGTTCTACGAGAAGGCAGCCGGAGGCCAGATCGTCTTTACGTAGGGATTCCTGAAGACAGGGATGCCGGAGTTTCCTCCGGCATCCCTGTTCCTCTGGTGTTTTGATCGATGGAGACGAGGCCCGTTTTCTCCCGTTTTCGAGATTCTGTTTCTACCGCAGCAGCAGCATTTTCTTCTGATCCACAAACGTCTTGCCGGATATCCCGACGGCCGTGAATCGATAGAAGTAGACGCCGCTACTCAGCTCGCTCCCGGCCTCGTTCCGCACGTTCCACATGACCTGAGAGTACCCTGCCTGATGCATTCCCTCAACCAGCGTGGCAACTTCCTGGCCGAGGACGCTGTAGACCTTCAGCGTTACCTCCGCGGGTTCAGGCAGACCATAGCTGATCGTCGTGGTCGGATTGAACGGATTGGGGTAGTTCCCGGTCAGGACATAGTCCACCGGAAGGGGCGAGCTCTCTCCCACCGCTGTTTCAGGGCCGGACACCGACGGGCTTGCTCCGCCGGCCGTCTGGAGCAGGATGTCGTCAAAGTAGTAGTGCTCGCCCGTTGTCGAGTACGACGCGAGCCAGAACTGGAGCCGCCCCCCACCAGCCAGGCTCGCCGGCGTCATGAACGGGATCGTAAAGGTCTCCCACGAGGTCCCGAGGTCGAACTCCACTGCACTAAGGCCGTAGTTCGCGAACGGCGCAGCATGCTGCATGAGTGACACGGAGAGATCTGCGCCGCGGGTGGAGTACGCCTTGAAGGTGAGGATGTATGACGTCAAGGGTTCGAGGGTAATCCCGGACTGGTAGAGCTGGGTGTTTGATCCCTCGCTCAGAATCACGACGTGACCCGCCGTCGGAGTTCCATCTCCGGGGCCGTCGGCGAGCAACGCCGCCTCACCGTCGGTGAAGAGCACCCATCCGTCAGTTCCCTCCTCGAATCCATAGTTTGCCAGCAGAGACCCCGCCGATCGTGTCGGATTGCCGATTGCCTCCAGAACCACGTTGTCGATGAAGTACTCGTCTCCCGCCTCGTCATAAGGCGCCAGCCAGAATCTGATCCGGCCATCAGCGAAGCCGGACAGGTCGGGAGTCGTGAAGATCACCGCGAAGGTCTCCCAGTTGTATGAGAGATCGAACTCCCTCTCGGATAGACCAAAACTCCGGTGAGGTGCACTGTTCTCGTGAATGGAGACTGTCAGATCGTGACCGGTTGTGGAATAGGCCTTGAAGCTCAGCTTGTAGAGCGTATTCGACTCCAGGTTCAGACCTGACTGGGAGAGCTGCACGTTGGTTCCTTCCTCGTAGACGGTTACGTGCGCGGCATGCATGCTGACGTCGCTGGGGGCATTGACATCGAAGGAAGCCGACCCGTTGGTGGCAAAGAACCAGGGATCGATGCCGGCTTCAAAACCGGCATTCTGTACGAGGGATTGCACCTCTTCGGAGGCCAATGCCTTGATGAGCACCACCTCATCGAACTCAAAGGCATCGCCAGCTGCATCATGGTCGGCCAGGTAGAACGTCAGGCGTCCATCGTGGACGGGGACGCCGAACCCAGATGTCCTGAAGACAACCGAGTAGCTGTTCCAGGCCGTGTCGAGGTCAAAGGTCCTCAGCGTGAGGCCGTACGAGGGGTACGGGCAGGTGTGCTTGTGAACCGACACCTGAACGTCATGACCCCAGTTGGATCGTCCCTTGAAGCTCAGCTCGTAGAGAGTGTTGGGTTCGAGGGAAATGTCAGACTGGTAGAGCTGCACGTTTGTTCCTTCGCCGACGACCGAGACGTGTGCGGCCCAGGTGCTTCCGTATCCGGGAACATCGGCCGAGTAGTCCGCGACGCCGTCGGTGAAGAGAATCCAGGGATCAGCACCTGATTCGAAGCTGCCGTTCTCTACAACCGTCCGTGGGGTCGATGTGAGTTTCAGCAGGGCCGTGTCGCTTCGGGCAACGCCATGGACATTCGTCACGACGCAGTGGTACAGGGCGCCTTCGTCGGCTTCGGAAACGATCCCGGTTCTCAATACCGGTCCGATGGCATCGGGAATCTCGATACCATTCCGCAGCCACTGGAACGAGAGGGGGCCGGTTCCCCTGGTCTTGACGAGGAACGTTGCCGTCTGCCCGAGGACAACAATCTGATCTGCAGGCTGTTCCAGGATCGACGGGGGTTCGGGGGTGGACGGTCCTGTCGTGAACTTCCAGATCTCCGAGAAGATGCTCGTCCCGCCTGAATTTGTGGCGTTCATCCGCCAGTAGTAGGTTGTGGTGCCGGAGAGAGGATCGGGCAGCGTGAAGAAGTTGCCGTAGACACCACAGTATGCGCCGACAATATTGACAAAATCAGGGTCGGTCGCGATTTCGATTCCATAGAAGCCAGCGCCCGGGGCATGATGCCAGACAAGCGTCGGCGTGACGGATACACCATCGGTGCCGTACGGGGGACTGTCGAGCACCGGGGGCGGCGGTGCAGGAAGGATCGTTCTGAACGTTCGGGCTGAGAGGAGCGGCGACCAGAGACTCGTGTCCACTCCGTTCATTGCGCGAACACGCCAGAAGTAGTCGGTGGCTCGTCTGAGAGGGACCGGGGGCTGGTAGGTGTGTCCCGGTATCCCGGATTCATTCACGGTCAGAAGCCACTCAAGGTTGAAGCTCTCCAGCGTGGAGACCTGTAGCTGGTAGGAGGTGGCACCCGGACTCGTTTCCCAGGTGAATGTCGGGATGAGGGGTGCATTCGTCGCACCCTGGCCCGGGGAGAGCGGCCGGGGAGGAGTAAGAGATGTCAACCCGGTTGCGAATGTCCAGATGTCAGACCAGTCGCCAATGCCGCTTGCATTGATACCTCTCACGCGCCAGTAGTAGGTGGTCGAGTAGTCGAGCAACAGTTCCACCTCTGTCCGCGGAACCTGAGGCAGGTCGACCACCAGCGCATTGAAGGCAGGATCTGTCGCTACCTGCACGTGAAATGCGGAAGCGATGGCGTCCGTGTTGTTCCACCAGGAAAGAACGATGTGGCGTGCCTGGTCGACGGCTCCGTTCGCCGGCACGAACAGCAGAGGAGCAACGGGTTTGTCGGGTGTCGTGACGAACGACCAGCCCTCTCCAGCGGGCGCCCAGAGACTGTTTCCTGCGGGCCCGACGGCCCGAACGCGCCAGTTGAAGAGAACACCGCCATTGAGCGTACCCGGAGGGACGGTGAAGACCGTGTCGGGAATGCCCTGCTGAGCGAAGCCGGTACCTCCGATGAACTGGGGTGAGATGATCTGGAGGTCATACCATGCAGCTCCCTCGACCGAACTCCAGGTGAGGGTGGCTGTCTTCGGAACGCCTACGGTCCCGTCGGCAGGTGATATCGGAGTCGGCGGCTGCAGATCAGACAGTTCGGTTGAGAATGATCTGCCGCTGAACCCGTCAGTCCACGTGCTCGCATCCGAAGCGCTATTTGCGCGGAGACGCCAGTAGTATGTCGTAGCGTTCTCGAGAGGGACGGGCAGGGCGAAGACGGTGTCGGTGAGGCCGTAGAACTGTGCCGCCCCCTCAAAGAGGAGCGGTCCCATTCCGATCTCCAGATCGTAGGTTGTTGCCCCGGGAACTGATGTCCAGACGAACAGGGGCGTCACCGACACGCCCTGCGCATTTGCCGCTGGAAGGAGCGGTGTCGGTGGATTCATCGTGCTTGCGGTCGTGATAAACGGCCATCCGGTGATCGTCGGTGACCAGAGGCTTGTCCCGCCGTCCGATATCGCTCTGATGCGCCAGAAGAAGAGCATCCCGGGGGGCAGCGGTCCCGGGAGGGTGAAACTGGTTCCGGGAATGCCTGCCAGTTCAAAGAGGATGACGTCGAAGGCGTAGGAGTTTGAAATCTGCAGATGGTACGCGGTCGCTCCTTCGGATTCTTCCCAGACAAAGGTCGGCACGAGAGGAACATCCGCAGCTTCGAACGGTGGTGAAACCGGTGTCGGCGGCGCGAGGTTCCCCGTTGCCGTGGTGAATACCCAGCCGCTGACCGCGGGTTCCCAACGACTCTGCCCGGTGCTGTTGATGGACCGCACCCGCCAGAAGTAGGTGGTCCCGTCTGCAAAGAGAAACGGTGGCGTGAAAGATGTGTCCACGATACCGGTCTCGTTGAGTGTTAAGGTCGAGAAGTCCGGCCAGGTGGACACGTGCAGGTCATATGACACTGCGCCGGCTGCAGCTCCCCACACAAAGGTAGGGGATGTCGGGACGTCAGCCGCGCGAAGGGCCGGCTGAAGAAGCACCGGTGGCGCTGGAAGCTGGATCTCTTCACCGAGTCCGCCTTGAGCCCACAGGGGAGCATGAGAGCCCAACAGCAGTACCACCAGAAACATCCAGGCAACTACCTTGTTATGCAGCATTGTACTTTTCCCCCTATTGATGAGTTTGTTGGTGTGCATGTGTTCCTCTGCATCTCTCTGTTGCGTGCGCAAGACTCTCGGTCATCGACAGTTCATTTCCATCGAACGAGAGTCACCTGACGGTGATGATGGGGAGGAGTCGCATCGGAAGGCCTAACCGTCCCTGATGAACAGAGAGGCCTCTCCTGGCTGGTCACTGGATGGGGAGGATGGTGCACTCTCGGAGGGGAGTCCTGGAAGCAGGTAACACCGAGAAGGGTTCTACCGCAATATAAATCTGTGGGGTGCGGCTGGCAAGAGGCATGATGAAGAATCGCAGATTTTCTTCTCCCCAGTGTTCACAGATCACACTGCGGAGTGCTCCCCTCGTTCCTCGTGTGATGCTGCTCATAAAAGTGGGGAGATTCGGGCTCCTTCTGAGCTGGCCGGGAGGATCCTGGCAAATGCCCGAAGGTGACGCAGGTCACACTTCTGTGAACGGGTACAACTGCCCGACATGGCCGGGGCACGGACGCCAGCCCTGCCTTCGCTCAGCTCTGACTTCGCCGCGCTCTATAATGTGCCCGTGCCCCGTCTGCAGGACAGCGCAAAGAGGTGGCTATTTCAGCAGCATCATTCTACGGATGATGTTCGTCCCGTTCGGTGTCGAGATCCGATAGATATACTGACCCGATCCCACCTGCCGACCGCTGGCATCGGTACCGTCCCATCTCACGGAGTTTACCCCTGCCTGAAGGTTGTCGTCGAGAAGGATGCACACAGTGCGACCCAGGATATCATATACCTCGACTCTCACCGGCGAATCCTCCGGGATGTAGAAGCTTATCGTGGTGCTGGGGTTGAATGGGTTCGGATAGGCGACCGCAGAGTTCTCCAGAACGCTCTTCAGCTCTTGATTCTCCACGTTTGCCGCCGAGACGGTTGACGACGATGACCCTGTGGTGCTGCCGCAGGTCATCTCGTTGGCGGCCGCATCGTAGGTCCACCCCTCCTTCGTGACGTTTCCGACGCAGAAGGTGAAACTCGGGTTTCCGGTCGCCCAGCCTGATGTGGCGCTCCCCTCGCCGCTGGCGTTTGTGGTGAACTGGTCGGAGTCAGACGCGCCGCCGGACCAGGAGCCGGAGACCGTCGCCCCCTGCACGGGTGAGCCGCTTGCGTCCACAATGCGGACGGTTACGTTGCCCCTGAAGAGGAAATTGAACAAGCTCTGCTTTGTGGCCCGGACAGACTGTACGTGCATGCTCTGCGCTGCCAGCTCAGAAACTGTCACGTAGTTGGTCTTTGTCTCGGTTGATGATCCACAGCCGTTAGTGGCGGTCAGAGAGACGGTGTAGGTGCCGGCTGCAGTGTACTGGTACGTGGG
>Ga0209536_100003646_pt1 | contig 24675 bp, 18 predicted proteins | sample DeeMarSeWOR28_12_FD_187461 | JGI IMG/M metagenome (GOLD analysis project Ga0209536, IMG submission 187461) | Marine sediment microbial communities from White Oak River estuary, North Carolina - WOR-2-8_12 (SPAdes) (version 2) | ecosystem: Environmental > Aquatic > Marine > Intertidal zone >...
ATGACGCCATCCGCACCCGACAAGTCCGAGAGGCGTAATCAGAAGCGTTTTGCATTATTGCACTTTCAGATGCCGTTTCTGAAACAACCAGATACCGATCCCAAAATAGACCAGGCTCATGACGATCAGTGCCAGGATCTCCGGCACCACATCATTAAACTCCAGGTTCATGATCCAGAGCTTATTCAGAGCCTGAACCGCATGTGACGGTGACAGCAGACTTTGCCATGAAATGCCATAACCGGAAATGGTAAATAGTTCTTTGGCATGCATGGGGAATGCCGCACCGCTAAAGAACATGAAAAGAAATAGGGGAAAATTACCCACCACAAGAATTTCATTGGCCGATTTCGTTACACTGGCCAGGATGAGGCTGAAGCCAATTATCGAGACCGTGGTGAGTATGGCAATCAGAATAAACGGCCCCAGGACTCCGACATAATCAAAACCAAACCACATGGCGACCTGCAGCGTCAGAAAAATAGCGATGATACCGATAAGCACCTGGACCAGACCAATACCCGATAAGAGTTGTAGGGAAGAAATTCCGGATAGCTTTAAGCGGATAATGGTGCCGTTTTCAATCTCTGTCACAATGGCGATGGATGCGGTAAACATCAACATGATGATCGATAGCATGAGAATGCCGGGTATCCACATGTCAAAATCGGTGACCTGCGCACTGATCCCCAAAGGGGTTTCTTTAAGGATCACGGGGCGGGCTGCGCCGGACAGTTCTGACACATATTCGGCAATGATCTCATACGACCAGATGGCACAAACCATGTAGTATATATTGGTCAAATCGCCTACAAATTCAACTCCAACACCCTTTACTGATGGCCCCGATGCGAGTGCTACAATGCGTTCAGAAAAGTCTTCCGGAATGATAATCAGGGCATCCGATTTCTTATTTTTCAATCGGTGTTCAGCCAAAGTCCGGTCCTCCATTTCTTCTAATTGGATGGGCAGATCAAGGCTGTCCATGTCCGTTCCCTTAAAGAGATCGATCAAAAAGGCGCCATGATTGAAAGCGCCCCCCTCAAAATGAACGCCCCTGTCCTGGTTCACCACAATAATATCATAATGCGTTTGTGTCGCCTCATTAATCATGTAATAGAGCATCACAAAGAAGGGTGCCATTAAAACCGTCAGAAGCAGTATCCAGACACTTCGAAGGTGTTCCTTAATACTCTTTCGTATGATGCTCAGGATTTTCATGGCCGCAATGCTTTTCCGGTGAGGTGAATAAACACATCTTCCAGCGTATTTTCCCTCAGGGTGATCTCCTGAAGTGGAACCCCAAAGTCATTAAATATCTTTGAAATTTCAGGGATGCGCGAAATTAAACGGGATGATTTGATGAACATTTTCTGTTCCTGGATCGTCACTGTTTCGAACGTCTGCATCAGGTTGGAGCGTAAACTTTCCCAGGTTTCTGCTTTCCCTGACAGACCAATTTCTAAAATATCCCCTGCTCCTATGGAGTGTTTCAGATTTTTTGGTGTATCCATTTTAATGAGCCGGCCGGCATCGATAATGGCCACCCGCTCTGACAAGCGATCGGCCTCATCCATATTATGTGTTGTTATGATGACGGTTTTGTCTTCGGATAAGGATTTTATAAACTCGCGAACCTGCACCCTGCTTTGGGGATCCAGGCCGGCTTCAGGTTCATCAAAAATAAGGATCTCCGGATCATGTATGAGGGCCAGACAGATGTTCAGCCGTCGTTTCATACCTCCCGATAATTTTTTAGCCAGTACAGTTTCTTTTTCCTTCAGGCCGAGCTGGGTCAGTAGTGAAGCAGAACGATGGCGGATCATTCGAGAATCCATGCCGTAGAGTCGCCCAACCAGGTTTAATTGTTCCTTGCAGGTCAATTTCGACCAGAAAATGTTATCCTGCGGACAATACCCCAGGTGAGAGCGATGATGTTTCGTCTCCAAATTTTCGAAATGGAAATCAACAATACCGCTGGTGGGTTTAATCAGACCACATATCATTTTGATGGTGGTGGTCTTACCGGCACCATTGGGTCCCAGGAAACCCAGGATCTCGCCCTTCCGGACTTCGAGAGAAAGATCATGGACCGCCGTCAGGGGGCCAAATCGTTTTGTCAGATTTCTCAAGGTGATCATGGTTCGCCGGATGTGTTTTGCCTGAACTAATGCATATCCTGTGATTCATGGATGAGGGGCCAGAAGGTCTCATCCTGGTGGATCCATTACTTAAAAATCGCCTGTTAATTGGCTGGACAAGTATGTTTCTGCTGCAATATAACCAAATGAAGACCAGGCCTCTCCCCTGAGGATATCGCTGAATGTTTCTTCTGCTTTCTCCACCCCCCCATGGTATAAATACCAGTTACCAATTCCGTATTTCAAGGCATCACTCATGGTATCTGACATGGCATCTCCGGTCAGGTCTTCCAGGTCTATGAGCCCCTTATACATCAGACAGAGCTGATAATACGCTACATTCTCGATCACATTCATATCCGTGTGGATGGGTGCCAGCGCCTGTTTGGCCTCATCCTCCTTTTCAAGCAACTGCAATGTCATATAGAGCCAGTGGATATGTGCCACCAGCATGTCATCATTGTCAGATGCAGCCACACCCTTTTGGTAGACCTGAAGGGCTTTTTGGAGGTCATGGCTCAGATAATAAGCCAATCCCAGGTGATAGTATATGTTGGTATGAAGGGTGCTTACGGGGATATTCCTGGCGTTGGGCATGCCATCGGGTTCCACCTCATCTTTTTTCCCAATTATCATTTGCTCTGCTGTCTGGAAATCTTTAATGGCCCGGTCAAAACACCGGATCGAGATATACCGGTGACCACGATGTCGGTACATCCTTGCATCATCCGGAAACGCCAGTATCCCTTCGGTAAAAATCCGGATGGCTTCCCGGTAATCTCCTTTATAAGCAGTCCATCTTCCATACCAAATGAGCAAATCCGGATTATCCGGTTGTGCCTCAAAATTATTTTTAGCCTTATCATAGTTCTGAAGAATCGCTTCGGAAGCTCGAGAAGCGCGCAGCTCATTTCCTAAAAGTGATATGGCCTGCACACCTTCGGGAACTTCAGGTAATATCGTGTCATTCCCAGGGCCCGGCGTGCATGCATATAATACACAGATTGAGCTAAGAAAATGAAACAGGTATTTCATTGATTCGTGATCAGGTTGGTATGGTCGGGTTTTTCTTCTTAAAGTTATTCATTTTTACCACCACATTTGCAGGAATTATCAAAAAAAAGACCACCTCTGCGGGTGGTCTTTACCATAAAATTCGATGATAAAAATTAAAATTTATATCCTACGGTGGCCAGTATACCGTGCTTATTCATCTTATTTTCTGCATTGGCCTGATTTCCGGGATATAAGAAATAGTATTCCGAGCGTTTTGAAAATGAATAGGCCAGATCGAAAAAGAAGCTTTTTTCCCGGAATCCCAATCCCCCGTTAACAGAATAATAATCTGCTCCGTTATTGGCTTCACTCGTCGTATATGGACTCGCATAGTAGGCCCCTCCAGCACGCAGGTACATCAATCCCAATCTGACTTCGCCACCACCCCTGAAATTCACCACACCCCGATAAGCATCACGGATGGCCTGGTTTTCATCATAAAAATCATATCCATCATTTCCTTCCTTTAACCGCATGGTAGTATAATCCACATATTCCACATCCACCCCAATCAGTGCCAGCTTAAATAACTGAACGCCAACACTTCCAACAGCGCGAAATGGCACATTCACTTTATATTCATACGGTTCATCAGCATAAGCTGATGACTGATAGGTATAATCACCATTCAGATCCGGTGTATCATATCCGGCTTCTATGGTCGTATAGTAATTTTGCCGGATCCTGTAACTGTACGGAAAATGAATCGCAGCCCCCAGTCTTAAAATTTGTATGGGTTTGAACATGAATCCCAGTTTGAAACTGTAAGCAGTTCCCTTTGAGGACAGGCGTTCACGAAATGTAAAATAATCAAATTCGGTAATGCTGTTATCCTGGTCGGCTTCAAAGTGGTTCATTTCCTGTTGGTAATTCAGGCTGTGGATACCAAATGTGCCGCCAAAATAGAATTTATGACCGAAATTACCTCCTGCACTAAAGACGTATTCTCCTTTTCCACCTTTGGTAAGCAGGGTTCGGCGTTGATTCTGCCCATAGGTAGAATTCGGTTCATTCCCCCAGAGAGAGAGTACCGTTTCGTAATTCAGTGGTTGTCCGATGACACTATCGATAAGGTAAACGTCCCAGGCGATCCCTTCCTCAAATGGATACAGTTCCTGTGGTTCGTAACCATCGGCCATGGATGCAAAATAATCGAGGTAGGAGCTGCTCTGGTTGGTCCCTTCCATAATGATTTGCTGATGATAATCATCTTCCCGGTTGTAGCCAAAACCGAAATTCATATTGACCAGGCCAGACTCTTTGCCTGTGGTACGCGTAAAAACCAGGCCCCCACTCCCCAGGAAAAAGTTAGAAACCAGATCTTCACGGTTCTGCCCCAGGTAGTTGGAATTGGTCACCGTATAGTACATGGCCGGTGTGATTGATAACTCTGAAGATCGATACACACCGATGCCCGCCGGATTGATACTCAAGGTTGAGAAATCTGCTCCAAAGGCTCCAAATGCACCACCCATAGCGACATTTCGTGCGGTACCAATCGAATAAACCTGTGAATAGATCAGTGCATCCAACTCATTCTGAGCATGTATTACCGGCAAACTGAATATAATGATACTCGTAAGAACAATTATTCTTTTCATGTTTTATTGGATTAGGTTTATAGTATTTTACAGGCGTCTTCCTGAGATGTAAAATACCGTTCCTGATTAGCGCCGCCTTCCTGAAGAACCCGAGGACCTGGATGTGGTTGATCCCGAAGATCTTGAGACAGATCCGGATGACCTGCTCACGGACCCGGATGAGGACCGGATGCCGCTGCTACTGGATCTGCTAACACCCGAACCAAAACTGGATGACCTGGATGGTGTCGTATATCCTGGAGAGCTCCTTCGGGTCGGGGCATTAAAGGTGGACTTATTGGTTGTGGTCGGAACCTTCATGAACGACCTGGAATTGGAATTGTTATAAGACGGCCTGGCCGTTGTTTTCGAGTTCGAATACCGGGGAACATATTTCTGGTTACTGGCCGCATTTGTGGTCCTGCCAGCATTGGAATTGGTTCTGCTCACTGAATTCCTGGTACTGCTTTGAGGTATTACCCGGGTTCCTTTCATGGTTTCTGTACCGGTATTGGTACGGGTTGCGGTAGACGAGGTTCTCCGATAGACCTGATTGGTTTCCCGTACTGGAATAGTCCGGTTTGTAAGTTCCGTACTGGTCCTATTTTGGGTACCCACATTTCTTCTCATATCATTCCCTGCGGTTGATACGGTCGAAGATCTGGAAGTTGACGTGCCCGTGCTCCGTCTGCTACTGGCACTCGTCCTGGAAATATAGTCTTTATCGGCCGTATTATCCAGAGATGAATATCTCGACGTATTTCCTGACCTACGGCGGGCAGACGTACCGGTGCTGCCTCCATCAGAAATGTATGCACCGCCGGTGGAACTGTAACCATATGTCGGATAATAACCACCATAGTAACATACATATGGATCATAACAGACCGGATAATAATAACGTGGGTAGTAATACCGAGGGTAATATGGATATCCCCAGCCCCAGCCTAATCCAAATCCAAATCCAAATCCAACACTCATGTAAAAGCTTGGACCATAGTACCATGGATTATAGTACCATGGATCATAATACCAGGGAGAATAAAAACTACTGTAATACGGTGAATAGTATCCAAAACCTACAGAGGATCCATAAAACCTGTTCAGGCGGCTTGCATAATCGTTATAACTGGCCGATCCTTCATAATAATTATTGACGATGACATCTTTATCACCATTTTCATATTCAAATGTTTCCAGGGCCAGCGTATCCCCTTCGTATACGCCAATGACCTCACCTGATTTCTCAGTATATTCTGCTGCTGCAAATCCTTCTGTAACGGGAACCGCCACAACTTCTGCAGATGGATCTGCTTCTTTTGCGGCATTTCGTTCGGCTCTTACCTCATCCTTCGGATTATAATAAACATCGTCTGCCACATACTTTGAGGATGAGCAGGAGGCGAGAAATAGCGCAAAAACCGATATGAAAATCCATTGTAATTTCATTATTCCGGGGTTGTTTAGTTATTCAATTTATAAACTTCAAATTTCATACCAAAAGTCCAGTTTCTGAGAATAACATCTATTATAAAGTGTCCATTTATTACAAATATACATAAATCTGTAAACTCATCAATGCAGCGGAGAACTTCAGTGTTAAGTAAATCATATCAGCATTTTAAGTATTGAACCATATGCCTAAAAAAGCCTGGCATAGTGCCAGGCTTATGGATTTTATGTTATCACGAATTCTACTTTCTATGACCAGATCTTGAAGACACGGCTTTTGATTGGGATGACTTAGATCCTGAACTTCTCATTGCCGTGCTCTTTCGGGGGGTAATACCCGAGCTTCTGTTCACGGAACTCCGAGAGGGTGTGGAGACATTTGATCTCGAACTTTTAGATGGACTCATCACGCTCCTTGAATTCGATTTATGAGTCTGAGTCCGGATCGCAGATGATGATCTTGACGGATTGGAAACGCCTACTTTCTGAGTTCCTGAACTCCTCTGGTGGGTACCAAACCGCGTTTCGGATTCACTCCTGTTAGAAAACCGTACCGGAGTACTTTTAATAGTCCTGTTGGAAGTGCTGGTTCGATTCTGAACGGCCGGGATTCTCCTCGTGGCCCCATGGTCAGTGGTAATGGTGCTTTTCGGTTTATTCCCATTCCCATTATACCGGTTGTTATTCCGGTTACCCTGGTTTCCGGATCCACGGTCATTGTTATTGTTCACATTAATGTTGTTTATGTGCACCCGGCTTCCACTCCGGTTGCTATTTCCATTATTGGTGCTGACCCTGGTACCAGACCCCCTGTTATTATTATTGACTGTGATATTATTGATATGAACCCGATCTGTGTTACCATTATTCGTGCGAATGTAACGGTTACTGGCAGTGGTTGACCGCACCGTACTGGTATTATCCCGGTAGCGGTTACGGTTCTGGGATGTCGAAACGGTGCTCCTACCATACCGGTTTTCTGTCCTGTGAACAGGGGATGAGTAGTAGCCCAGACCGTGAACGTAGTCGCGGTATTGGTAATGATACCTGTAAGGCGCATGGTATGCGTACCGGTAACCATGTCCGTAAAATCCACCATAATAGTAATAATCAGAATAGTAACTGTAACGTATCTTATACCTGTAACTGGGATAGAACACTGAATAATATGGGCGGTAGTATCCGTAGTAAACTGGGAAGTTCGCATAAATACCCCAGCCATAACCTGGCCACATGTAATCCCAGTAAATGTTCCATCCAATGTAGGCAGGCTGATAAGTATACCAATAATAATCGGTATAAAAAGGTCCGTAGTAACCGACCGATACGAACGATCCGTGAAAGCGTTTCAACCTGGCTGCATAATGGTAGTCATATCCATAATTATAATAATTATTGACAACCAGGCCATCGTGCGTACCATATTCGTACTGATCGTAACCAAAATTCCTGTTTTGTGTTGAAGCAGATGAAAACCCTGCCAGTGCGATGAATAACATGAGGGTTAAGATCGCTGTTATTTTGATATTTGTTCTCATGACACCCTCCTATTCTTGTTAATTTTTATTTAATTTGCATCTCATTTTGAGAGTTCAACTAAGAAAAGACAAAATCCATACCAAAAAAATAAAATGGCAAAGGTTTTAACCCCCAGGAACGAAGATTACGCTCAGTGGTACAACGACTTAGTAATAAAAGCAGATCTTGCTGAGAACTCCGCAGTACGCGGTTGCATGGTGATAAAACCATACGGATATGCCATCTGGGAGAAAATGCAGGCAGAGCTGGATCGGATGTTCAAAGAGACCGGACACTCCAATGCGTACTTCCCTTTGTTTATACCCAAGTCATTTTTCAGCAAAGAAGCCAATCATGTCGAAGGATTCGCCAAGGAATGTGCTGTGGTGACCCATTACCGGTTAAAAAATGATCCGGACGGTAAGGGTGTTATTATCGATCCCGAAGCCAAATTGGAGGAAGAATTGATCATCAGGCCCACCTCGGAAACCATTATATGGCACTCCTATAAAAACTGGATCCAATCCTATCGTGACCTTCCGATATTGATCAACCAATGGGCCAACGTGGTGAGATGGGAAATGCGGACCCGCCTGTTCTTAAGGACCGCCGAATTTTTGTGGCAGGAGGGGCATACCGCACATGCCACACGCGAGGAAGCCGTGGAAGAAACACTCAGGATCATTGATCTGTATGCGCAATTTGCAGAAGATTTTATGGCCCTGCCGGTTTTGAGAGGGACAAAAACAGAAAACGAACGATTCGCCGGCGCCATTGACACCTATGCCATTGAGGCTCTGGTGCAGGATGGAAAGGCACTGCAATGCGGTACGTCTCATTTTCTCGGGCAGAACTTTGCCAGGGCATTTGATGTAAAATTCCTGGATAAATCCGGAAAATTAGACCTGGTTTGGGCTACTTCCTGGGGTGTTTCCACAAGGTTAATGGGGGCCCTTATCATGGGGCATTCCGATGATAATGGTTTGATCTTACCACCCAAACTGGCCCCCATTCAAGTGGTCATTGTTCCTATTTACAAAGGATCAGAACAACTCGACGCAATTGGAACAACCGCTCTTAAGATTAAAGCAGACCTTGAGAAGCAAGGGATATCTGTAAAATATGACAACCGAGATACACATAAACCCGGATGGAAATTCGCTGAATACGAGCTTAAAGGCGTACCGGTTCGATTGGCCATTGGTCCCCGTGACATTGAGAACGGTACAGTGGAGTTATCCCGACGCGATACTCTTGAAAAGACCACAATCTCTCAGGACGGGCTAACAAAACACATTATTTCACTACTTTCGGAAATCCAGAAAAATATCTACTCAAAAGCGCTGGATTTCAGGCAGAAGAACACCAGGAAAGTGGATGATTATGATACCTTCAAAAAGGAACTTGAAACCCATGGCGGATTCCTTCTTGCTCACTGGGATGGCACGGTCGAGACCGAATTAAAAATCAAGGAAGAAACCAAAGCCACCATTCGATGCATTCCTCTTGATACCAGCGATGAAAAAGGCATTTGCATCCGCAGCGGTAAACCGTCGGAACGACGGGTCATCTTTGCCAAAGCCTATTAGAACTGGCCATACCCGCAACCTGAACACCTGCCTGTGTTTTCAGAACAGACGTCCATATCGTTTTCAGGCCGGTTATCCCATTCATTCATGAAACCATTACGCCACCCATAATACGTCTCTTATCATGGGAGAGCCGGGTGTCTTTTATCGGATAAGGAAACCAATAAGAGGAACGGCAGTGAAACTGTTTTTGGTTCAAATTATATCCCCCGGAGTCACGGGATTGAATGAAACTTTTCTAATTTTACCTAAAATCTAAACCTTTCAAGATGAACCACCAAGACATTGAATCCAAAATCCTTCTTTCACTCAAAGACAAAGCCACCCTAAAACAAATTGTATATGGGAATACGCATGCTGTATTTAATGCGATGAAGGAAATCCTTGGATCGGTGGAACTGGAATTTAATGCGCAACTAACTGATTTTAATGAACGGGTAAAACTGCAATTTACAGACCGGGGTGAGTTTATTGCCCAGCTGCGTGTAGCCGGTGATATGCTGATCTATAGCCTGCATTCTAATATCTTCCAGTTCGACCGTGAACATAAGGCATGGGAGCTCCCCTACCTGAAAGAAAATCCCATGAATGGCTATTGCGGTATCATTAATATATACAACTTCCTGGATGATTCATTCCGGTATAAGCGTTACGACGACCTGGGTTACCTCATTGCCAGAGTGTTTATAAACAGGAATAATCATTACTTTGTTGAGGGAAAACGGCAAATGGGCTTTCACTATCAAAAGTTTGGTAAAGAGGTCATCACCAATGAAATTACCAGGGAAATCCTGGCCAAAGCAATGGCTTATGCCCTGGAATTTGATTTGTTGGTACCTCCTTATGATGCTGTAAAGTTGGCTTCAGTGGGCCAAATGACTGAGAAGATGCACATTTCACAAATGAAAACTGGCAAACGACTCGGCTTCAAGTTCAATTCGGATGATGTACTGGAAGAAAAGGAATCTGCCTGAATTTATAAGAATACTCACCATCGAATGCAAAATACAAACCAAAACCCTAAAAAAATGAAACTTCAGAAATTATGGATCGTACTTTTGATCCTGGGATGGTTGCTCCCGGCTTGCCAAACCAATACGAAAACCATTGAAGAACCTTCAGAAATGCAAAAAAAAGTAAATGAATTTGTTTTGGTGAAGCTGCAGTCCGACTTATTCGATCAGTTATCGGAAAATCAGCAGCTGATGATCGGTGAATTGTTCGATGCCACGGCCATTATGGATGATTTGTTCTGGAAACAGGCTTTTGGTGATAAGGAGGCCCTGTTTTCCGAAGTTGAAGACCCTGCCGTACAGGAATTTCTTAAAATCAATTATGGCCCATGGGAGCGTTTGAAGGGAAATCAGCCTTTTATGGATTCTTATGGCCCCAAACCACCCGGTGCCCAGTTTTACCCTCCAGATATGACGAAGGAGGAATTTGAAGCATTTGAAGATCCTTCAAAAACAAGCCTTTATACCATGATCCGAAGGAATGAAAACGGCCAGCTGGTCAGCATTCCATACCATGACTTCTTTGGGAACCAGCTTAACGAGGTGGCCCAAAGACTCTTAAAAGCTGCCGAATATGCCGAGGATCCCGGGTTTAAGAAGTACCTTGAACTGCGCTCTGAAGCCCTCGCAACAGGTGATTACCTTGCAAGTGATATGGCCTGGATGGATATGAAAGACAACAGCATTGACCTCGTTATCGGACCGATTGAGAATTATGAGGACGGACTGTATGGATATAAAGCAGCTTTTGAAGGGTACATCCTGCTCAAAGATAAAGAATGGAGCAAACGGCTGAGCCGGTTTTCGAGCCTGTTGCCCGAATTGCAAAAATCGCTCCCTGTATCAGAAGAATACAAGCAGGAAACACCCGGCAGTGATTCTGATCTCGGGGTGTATGATGTCATATATTATGCCGGTGATTGTAATGCGGGTAGCAAAACCATTGCCATCAATCTGCCCAACGATGAACGGGTGCAACTCGAAAAAGGAAGCCGGAAATTGCAACTTAAAAATGCCATGCGGTATAAGTTTGACCAGATCCTTGTGCCCATCAGCAACCTCATGATGGCAGAGGACCAGCGTCAGTATATTACCTTTGATGCGTTCTTTGAAAATACCATGTTTCATGAAGTGGCTCATGGCCTGGGCATAAAAAATACCATTAACGGACAGGGTTCTGTAAGGACTGTATTGAAAGAGCAATACTCCGCCCTGGAGGAAGGCAAAGCAGATATTCTCGGGCTATACCTGGTCACCAAGCTGGCCGAAATGGGTGAACTGGGAGAAAAAGACCTGATGGATAATTATGTTACATTTATGGCGGGAATCTTCAGGTCTGTTCGATTCGGTGTGGCCAGTTCACATGGAAAAGCCAACATGATCCGGTTCTATTATTTCCAGGAAAAAGGTGCTTTTACCCGGGATGATGCCAGTGGGACCTACCGGATTGATTTTGATAAGATGCAGGCTGCCATGAATGATCTGGCAAATGAAATACTCACGATTCAGGGAAACGGCAATTATGACGCTGCAACGCAGATGGTCGAAGATATGGGGTACATTCGTGAAGCTTTACAGGCTGACCTGGATCGTATTTCGGACGCTGGCATTCCCAGAGATATACGATTCCAGCAGGGAAAAACACTCTTTGGGTTGGAATGATATATACGCAAAATTCTTCAGGAATCTGGTTGTTGGCGGCAACCAGATTTTTTTTCGAATACGAATCTATAAGGATTGGAACGCTTTTTGAAACTTGAAGATTTGACATTCAGAGACCTTTGAATTATTTTTATATAAGAGAGATCTTTTTATGGTGGTGGAGGTTAAATGATGCAAAAGAGGAGATCTGATATATGGATGCGCTTGGTTTTTGTTATCCTGGGTCTGGGACTGAATATCAGTCTGGCTGTGGGATCTTTCTCAGGTTTTCCGGACACCGATACCATAAAACTGTCGGCGGGTGAATTCATCATTTTCCAGGATTCTTCATTCTACAGCACCTCCGATACCACGCTATATATTCCGCAAGGCATCAAATATGTAACCACCAGGGATCAGGCTGAACAATCCAAACCACTGTATGATTCTCTTTCGAGCTGGACAAGCGATCGGCCATGGATCCACAACCTAATGAGCCTCCTGGTGGTACCACAACGTTCCAATGCCATGCCCTTAGACAATGGCAGCATGTCGGGAGAAAAGGCATTCATCCCATTTCGGAATATGAAAGTGAGAAAAATTAAGCTCACCAAGGTGGCGCCCATCGGACCCGGTATTAATGATACCATTTATCACGAGCCAACCCGACTTGAAAATTTTATAAACTCCACCCACTTCACCACCCGCGATAAGGTCATCCTGAATAGCATCTTAATTAAACCCGGAGAACTCGTTGACCCAGTCGTGCTCACTGATAATGAAAGGATTCTGCGTCGTTTACCGTACATACTGGATGCCCGTATCGTACCCATCCAGGTGTCTCCTGATGAAGTGGACCTGTTAATCATCACCAAAGACCAGTATTCGATCGGTTTTGGATTTGATGCAGGCGGGCTGAAAGCTGGAAGGTTGGATCTGTATGATCTGAATTTCCTTGGTATCGGGCATAAGATCATGGCCAATATCTACTATGATTTTAATGAAACCCGACCCATGTGGGGTTATGGGTTGTCTTATACGGCTGAAAATATCATGGGTTCGTTCATCAGTGCAGGTATTCGATATGTTGATGCATATGATACCAGATCTGCTGGCATTTATTTTGACCGCCCATTTGTTACGCCTGACATCAAGTATTCCTATGGTGCCATGAATAATGTCATCCATACGACCGAGGATTTTGATACCGCATTATCGCATTACCCATTACGGTACTACTACCAGGACTACTGGCTGAGCCGTTCTTTCAAGCTTTCAAATAAGCGTAATCGGTTGATCCTGTCGGGTCGTTTCGTCAATAATCATGTATTTGAACGTCCGGATATTACTGAGAATGAATACCATCACCTGCAGCAATACCAACTTTACCTGGGCAGCGTCGCCTATTCAATGGAAAATTTTTACAAGCTCCATATGATTTACAACTTTGGACGGACGGAGGATATCCCCCATGGTACCCTGTGGGAACTAACCGCTGGGTGGGAACAAAATGAGTTCTCTGATAGTTACTATACCGGGTTGGAAGTCTCTTTTGGCGACATCATTCCAAAATTCGGATACCTTTCCTTTAAAATGGGTGGTGGTGGATTCTTTAATCAACATCAATTCAGTCGCGGTATTTTCCAGTTAAAATCAGATTATTTCAGTCCTTTGATCAACATGAAACGGTCGAAATTTCGCCAATTTCTGTTCCTGGATTATACCAATGGTATTCGCCGGTTTGCGGATGAAACCATCAACATTGGTGATGGGGATTTCATCCGCGGTCTCCGGAGTGATAGCCTAACAGGGACCCAGCGATTCAGTATCAAACTGGAAAGTGTGGTGTTCTCACCCTATTACCTGGCCGGATTTAGATTCGTATTTTACGGATTTGCTGACCTGGGCTTTATCAGCGCTTCTACCGAAGCCATTTTTAACCGTGAAATGTATTCAGGAATTGGTGTGGGAATCCGGATCCGGAATGAAAACTTATCTTTCCGGACCATACAGATCCGGTTGGCCTACTATCCCATTCTTCCACCCTATGTCACAGCCAGCATGTTTGATATTTCCGGGGAAACATATTATCGACCCAGGAGTTTTAATTTTGATAAACCAGATCTCCTGGATTTCAAATAAAAGGGATCGATATTCCCAAAAACAGGAAGAAAAGGCATTGGATGTCCGATGCATGCCATTTCGGTTATCGGATCGTTTCCTGAACTGCGTAGGAATTGATACTTTTACAATGTGTGAAGCACAGTATCATATGCTTGAGGCATTTAAGAACCATATCCTGCAAAAAAAAATAGTGAAGGCCGGGGATAAACTCCTCCTGGCCCTTAGTGGCGGTATGGATTCAATGGTGATGGCCCACCTCTTTAAAGGAGCCGGTTTCGATATGGGTATCGCCCATTGTAATTTTAAACTGCGGGGTTTAGAGGCAGACAGAGATGCCCAATTGGTCGAGGCTTTTGCCTTGAACAATAAACTTTTTTATAAATCCATCGCATTTGACACGGAGGACCATGCCAGGGAGCAGGGTATTTCAATCCAAATGGCAGCACGAAATCTTCGCTACGACTGGCTTGAGGAAGTACGTGCCCAATATGGATACGACTGGATCGCAACGGCCCATCATGCGGATGATGTCATCGAAACCTTTCTTATCAACCTGGTTCGTGGTACCGGTATTAAAGGGTTGACTGGAATACCTTACAGGCGTGACCGGATCATCAGGCCCCTTTTATTTACCACGCGAAGGGACATTGAAGCCTATGCCGCAGCCCATCAAATAAAGTTCCGGGATGATAAGAGTAACGCGGAACTCAAATACAAAAGGAATATTATACGGCATGAAATCATGCCACAATTGGAAGAACTCAATCCGTCGTTCAGGAAAAATTTTCTTGAAACCATGGAACGACTGGGACAATTGGGGGAAATGTTCTCTGAGACCATCCAGAACCACCGCAAAACCTTAATCAGAGAAGAACAAGACCGCATGGTGATCCACCTCCAAAAACTCAAATCAGAACCATACGGTCCGGCTATTCTTTTTGAATTCCTGTCGCCTTTTGCCGTCCCACCCAGGATGATCCAACAACTTATGGAAGATGCTTGCCGGTCTTCCGGCCGTCAATTTTTCACGCCAACCCATCGGTTGGTTATTGACCGGGATACCTTGATAGTGCATCCCTATGAAAACCATGACACGGTGGAATTCACCCTTGCAGATGACCAGGGCATTCTGGAGGAGCCCATTTACCTGAAATGGGGCATTCGGAAAAAAACAGGAGATGCCTCCTATTCGAACGTGCCCTCCACAGCCACACTGGACGCCGACCAAATTCAGTTTCCACTGATACTTCGTAGGTGGCAACAGGGAGACCGCTTCCAACCACTGGGTATGAAAGGCCAAAAGAAACTCAGTGATTTTTTCACAGATCTGAAATTGTCCATCCCCGAGAAGGAATCTGTCTGGATACTGACCTCCCGGAACCAGATCATATGGGTGGTGGGATACCGCATCGATCATCGCTACAGGATCACCACTGCGACCCGGAGAATCCTCCGGTTAGATACCCAGGAATGACGTAATTCATTAGGTCATGCTCGTGTTCCTGGAACAGGCTGTTTTTCCATAAGGATGTGCCGCAGCATGCCACCTTGGAAAAGAACGTCATGGTTTTATTTTATCCATTACCTCAAAAACAATCATTCGGATTATCCTTTTCATAACCCGGTTTATTCAGGATGTAGACTGTAAGGGATTGGCCATAATTAGAATCCCCGAATTTTTCAGAGTATCCATTTTCTATGGGAAAGGATTTGTAGTCTGTATAGGAACGATCTTCGGAACCTTTGAGATCGTATGCCGGGTTACCGTGTCGCTTACCCCACATATGCGATTCAGCCGTACCCTCCCAGTAAATGGTAATATCGGCAACAGGATGTGCCTCACCATATTCATCATAGTTCATATGAACCGATCCACTAATTTCTTTTACCCTCCAATTGGTGTTGGTCACTTCATGGGTATTTTCTTCGCCACCTACCCAATGGTTTTCATGATGGAGTGACATATTTCCTTCACCACGCACTTTCATTCTCCCGGTCACCAAAAATTCATTCCAGGGTATATGACATTTAATAATCCCATACCAGGTCATTTTTTCTTGCGTTGTCGAACCATCATCATGTTTTTCAGTCGGATGGTCGATCCATTCGCGCGTTTCGAGAGAGAAGACAAATGCGCATTGGTCAACCAGCTGTTCAACATGATGTTGAAGACGGGACGTTGTGCCTTCATTCATGCCTATGAGTATCGAGGTTTCGTAATATTTGGCTGCGGCTTTAATGTAATTTCCGCACTTGTTTTCTGGTGGTGGCTGACTCAAAAAATCATCAATAGCCTCTTGAAGTGCTCTCTCTGCATTCCGTCGTTCTGCATTTTCGGCGGTTTTGTTACCAGTCATAATATAATATTCAACCCATGATAATGTACCACCAACCTTGGTCAGTGCCTTTTGCCATCTCAAACATGCTTCATCACTTTGGCCGCTGAAAACCGGCTGGTTGCCAACCGTCGCGGCCGCATCACCATGCGGACCACCGCAGCCAAAATAAGTATCAAGGTGCGCTTGTTGGTCGTCCAAATGAATGCCGTCCGTGTTAAGTGCATCGTTATATGCCAATGGCCGTGACGGATTATAAGCAGCCAGCATTTTACATTGAGATGCGGCTTCTGCGCTTGTTGGGGTACCGAGACTGAAGTTTCCTGTAATGTAAAAAGTGCCCCTAATCCAGTTCTCATCTTCTCGTTTTTCCTGTGAATCCAGGGGTATTATGAATTCCTTGTTGATCACATGGTAAAGAAACATTCTTTGCGTTACATCAACCGGCGCATTATAGACATCCAGTGTTGCTTCCTCTAATAATAGCAATCCCTCGGGTAATACCGAGATACCATGAATGTGGGTTTTATCCAGGACTTTAGGGAGGTGTGATCTGAGTATCCGCAATGTGATCGAAGTGGTCCTTGTGAGGGCACCCTCGGGGATTTCCAATACGACCGAGACACCTGTTTCGGGATCGTCTGCCTCGAGAACGCCACCGTCGGGACCGACATCAAGTATCTCCTCAATATCTGGTGTGGGGTAAAAGGCATGGGAATGGTTTGAAATCAACAAAATAAAAAGGAACAGGCCAGCCAATTTTCCCGTTAACATCTTGATGACGGACATGATAAGATTTCCTGTTGTATTCCAGAGTCAATTTCTTCAATCTTTCAGCCAGATTGAAGTTGGTAAAATCAACCATGCCATTGACGCGAATGACATGGTAAACCACCCACCTGGTATGGGCCAGGTGGATGATATAGTAAGAAGGTGCCTTATTAGAACGTTAACAGGGCGTACCCGGTGTTCACATTTTTACAAATTCAACCCTGCGGTTATTCGCCATATCTTCGGGTGAGGCATTATTGGCAATGGGTTTGGTTTCGCCCCAGCCTTTTGCGGTGAGTCGGTCAGCGGAGATCCCCATTTTCACCAGCGTATTCATGACTGTATTGGCACGCTCCTCAGACAATTTCAAATTGAATGCATCGTCTCCCTGACTATCAGTATGCCCTTCCACACTGAATTTCAGGTCCGGATTCTCTTTCATCAGACTGTAAATCTCATTGATGGCACCCATCGATTCAGGCTTCAGGGTGGATTTACCCACATCAAACCGAATCCCGTTCACGATGATCTTGCCATCCTGCATCATCCTGTCGTAGTATTTAACGCCACCCTTAGCGATGCGTACATTCTTCACATAATACATATTCTCATTTGAAGCGTGATAGGAATACAGGGTCAATCCTTTCGGGTCAAAATCAAGCCGGGGGATATTGATGAGCCGGGTGTCATCCATATACACTTTTAATTTCCCATTGGTGTACGCAACTGATATATGCATCCATCTTTTTTTATCAATATTTTCATCCGGATACTTGCTTCGTGCCTGTCCCATCATCATTTCATTATAATGCACTTCCACATCTGTATACCCTGTAGGGCTGCCCGATTTCTGATTCTTCCGATCATATAAATGAATTTCAAAAGTACCTGACCCGGGATAATAAAGATCCAACTCGATGGTGAATATATCTGGCAGGTAATCTTCCTGGGGATCCTTGAAATAGGGTACAATGGAAGGTGCGCCATCCCGCATCATAATGACATTCTCACCATTGAACTGGGCCACTTCGACATTCCCCCGAACCAGGTCCCACCTGGATGGAAACTCACCATTCTCTTCATTCAGCAGGTCGTCTTCGAAAATAACCTGGTCGCCGGGAACAAAATCATACTTGCTCCATGCCAGGACATCCTCTTTTTTCTCATCTGCTTCGCCACTTTGTTCGCCGGATGCATCTGCTTTCTGTTCCTTGGCTTCCCCGGGTGGTGTTTCCTCTTGATCCTTCTTTTTCTTCTTCCCACCAAACAGTTTGCCAATGCCCTCATTGATCTTTTTGTTGGCTTGCTTTTCGAGTTCTTCCTCTACCTGTCCATAAACAGACATGGTGAGTGACAATGCGATGAAAATACTTAATAGTGATATGATTTTTTTCATGATTGGAAATAAGTATTAGGTTGGATCTTCAAGTTATAAAAAACAACCCAGAATTCCAATCTGTATGTTCACTTCATACCAATATTTTCACGTATTTCATGAAAAAACTGATGGATGCCCTCAGCGTCTTTTCGTTTGATCATCTGGATCAACTCATCAAGTTTATTATGAATGTTTTGAACCTGTTCGAGCGTGAACGGATTTAAAAGGATTTCAGACAGGAGGTAATTATCCTCCGACATCAATCCCCTGGATATCTCCAGGTGCTTCTTAAATGTCGTACCTGGCACCTCCAGGTTTTTCATGCAGGACCCGAACACCAGGGAAGACGAAAACGGTATGGAGAGTGAATAGGCGATGGTTTCATCGTGCTGCCTGAATGAATACTCAAAAATGCGGAGACTATATGATTTATAAAAATTCCGGAAAAATGCTTTTCCCTCTTCGTCCGATTCACTCACGATGATGGCATTTTCATGGCTGAGGTTTTTGACATTCCCAAAAGTGGGCCCGAACATCGGATGTGTGGATACAAAACGCCGTCCTGAGGCCATGTAATAATCCTGCAGTCCATTCTTAACCGAGGCAATATCTGAAAGGATGGTGGCCTCGGACAGGTATGGTAAAACTTCATCAAAAACTTTACGGGTATGTTGCAAATCAACTGCATTTAATACGAGTTCCGGTCCAAACTCAGGAAACTCTTCATAGGATAATAAGCGATGTGAATTAAAAATATACTTCAATCGTTCCTTGACCGGATCATAAATTCCCACTTCATGGTCCAGACAAAGCGATTCAGCAAACCATGTTCCCATTTTTCCGGCACCCAATATCAATATTTTCATTCTGTGATTTCCCCTGTTAATTGTAACTATTTTAAAACTCCCCGTTCGAGGCATTCTGTATTAATAAAAGATCAGCGATAACACATGCTGTAACGGCTTCTACGATCACCGGTACCCTCAGGGCGATGCAGGTATCATGCCGGCCTTTGATCTCCAGACCGGTCATTTTTCCTGTTTTGATGTTCATGGTGGTTTGCTTTTGTGAGGTGCTCGATGTTGGCTTTACTGCCACTCTGAAAACCAGATCGTTACCATTTGTAATTCCACCATTTATTCCACCTGAGTAATTGGTCTTCGTAGTACCCTTTGTATCTGTAATGGCATCATTATGGACACTCCCGTACATTTTTGACGCAGAGAATCCCGACCCAAATTCGATGCCTTTAATGGCTGGAATAGCAAATATGGCATGGCTGAGAAGCGATTCGACGGAATCAAAGAAGGGTTCTCCCAATCCCATTGGTACTTCCGATACATGGCATTCCACAATGCCCCCGATCGAATCTTCTTGGTTCATTGCCTGCCCTATCGCCGCTTCAATGTCCTGATTTCCACCTGCCTCGATCAACTGTGCATGAATTTTACATTGGGGCACTACTTTTTTAGCGATGACCCCGGCTGCAACCAGTCCGAGGGTCAGGCGCCCTGAAAAGTGACCCCCACCCCGGTAATCATTAAAACCCCGGAATTTTTTTGAAGCTACAAAATCGGCATGACCGGGCCGGGGCGTTTCTTTTACAAAGTCATAATCCTTCGATTGCACATCGGTATTTCTGAATAATACCGAAAGCGGCGCCCCGGTGGTTTTTCCATTAAATACACCACTGATGATCTCGGGAACATCCGATTCAAGTCGTGTGGTGGTCCCTCTTGCTCCACTCCTACGCCGGTTCAGATCGTCTGAAAAATCCTCATGACTTAGATCCATGCCTGGAGGGCAGCCATCTATCACCATTCCAACGGCGGATCCATGGGATTCGCCGAAAATACCGATCCTAAAAAGTCGACCAAAATTATTCATGGATATGTCCTCCCAATATTTTTAGATCCCTGAAAAAATCAGGGTATGATTTATTTACACATTCCGGATCCATCACTTCCACAGGCTTTTGGGCCTTCAAGGCAAGTATCGATGCGGCCATGGCGATGCGGTGATCCTGATGCGGAAAAACGATGCCACCACCAACAGTACCCCCATCAATGTATAGAATATTATCTGAAAGACGAATGTCCACACCCAATTTCCGGAATTCACTCATCATGACCTGTCCGCGGTTGCTCTCTTTTACCTGCAATCGCCGGGCACCATTTAATTTCGAGATCCCTGAACAATGAGCTGCCAGGGCCACAAGCGGTGGGGCCAGATCGGGGCAATCAGTAATATCAAACTCGAATCCTTTTAATTCACTCTTTGCCACAACCACGGTATCCGATGTGATGGATAACCTGGCCCCCATTTTCTCCAATGCATCAAGAATACGAATATCTGCTTGCCTGGATTTCAGGTCCAGGTTGGATATCTTCACCGGACCCTGCAAAGCTCCTGCAGCCAACATGAACGCCGCACCACTCCAATCTCCCTCCACACGGTAATCGCCACCGGAATATACCTGACTACCTGGTATTACAAATGTTTTATAGTCAATGTTTTGCACCTCGATACCAAACGATGCCATGACGTCCATGGTGAGGTCGATATACGGTTTGCTTCGCAGATTGTTCAGATGAATTTTCGATGGATCACTCAAAAGAGGTAATGCCATCAGTAATCCAGTCATATACTGGGAGCTCACAGAACCATCAATGGTGGCTGTACCACCTTTTATTGGACCCTGAATCCGTACCGGCAAATATCCCTTGTGCGTCGTCACCCTGGCACCCAATTCACACAAGGCGCCAGGAAGGTCATTCATGGGGCGTTTCTGCAAAGTGGCATCACCCGTAAACTCAACAGGAAAATCGTACAAAGCCGCAATGGCTGAGAATAATCGTATGGCCAAACCCGAATCGCCACAATGGATGCCACCTTCAAATGGTTTCAGCCCACCGGTCATTTCAATGGTTTCACCATCTGTGCGGATCTGCGCACCCATTTTTCCAGCAATTTCCAATGCCACGCGGGCATCCTCGCAACCACTCGGGCGATGAATAACGGTTCCGAAAGGTGCTAATAAACCCGCTGCAACCGCCCGGATCGTAACACTTTTTGAGCCGGGTGCCGCAATGTTCCCCCCGATTTCAGAAGGATGAATGGTGATGATGGACCTGCTATTAACCATGCATTATTAATTTCCGAAATGGGGGGGTTATATTGATTCTCTTGTTCATATGCCTTTATACGATCTCAGATATCTATCCAATTGCGTCATGTCACAGGTCCATAAACGAGACCTTCCAATGCATTCGAGCAATACAAAATGGATCTGATCCTGCTCCCTTTTCTTATCACTCCTGATTTCCCTGAGTATTTCAGTTTTATTTAATACCTTTTCGCCGACCAATCCCAAATCATCAATGACTTTTGTGATCCGGAGCGCTTCGGGCAGATCCAGGATGCCCTCTTCCACCGCAATGTGATTGGCAATAAGCATACCATGACAAATGGCCTCACCATGGGTGAGGCCATGAATCATTTCTATAGGGTGACCGAATGTATGTCCATAATTCAGAAGCCGGCGCATTCCGGCTTCACGCTCATCCAATTCGACAATGTTCTTTTTTACGGAAACGGATCGATAAACCAGGTTTTTCAGCAATTCAGAGTCGAGATGAAACATCTCTTTCCCCAGGGACTCCATGTCAGAAAATAATGCAGGGTCCTGAATTAAGGCTGCTTTCAACAGTTCTCCAAATCCCGAACGGATCTCCTCCGGAGGAAGCGTTTTTAATAGCTTGAAATCGCATATCACAAACCGGGGTTGGTTGAATACACCGATCAGGTTTTTTATGCCTGAAACGTTAATCCCATTCTTTCCCCCCAGACTGGCATCCACTTGCGACAATAAGGTGGTGGAGACAAATCCAAATGGTATACCGCGCATAAACGTGGATGCTGCAAAGCCCGCCAGGTCACAGATCACGCCGCCGCCAATACCCAGGAGGAAGAATGAGCGATCAACCTGGAATTGAATAAGTGATTCATACACATAATGCAAGGTATCCAGGCTTTTAGAATCTTCACCGGGCTCCACCACAACAATGGGATGTTTTGGGAACAAATGTCCATACAGACGTAACACATTCTGGTCGGTCAGAATAACCACTTTCGAAGGCAAATAGTCACTTACATTCTCAAGCGATTCACCGAAAAAGATCTGTGATTCATTCAGAACGCCCCGAATGGAAATTTGATATTTACCTCTTGGATCCATATTTTATTGATATCGGGAATTCAGCAATCATTGCATGCGGCAGATTATGCCAATTCAGGTTGTTTTGCCCGCCATTTCCTGGTTCATAATGGTTGTTTGACGGTTGATGGATTCCTGGTGAATCGCCTTAAAAACACTGGCCACAAATTCTTCGCTCAAACCTAATTTTAAAGCGATCTCTTTACGTTCCCGGAGGATCTCCGACCACCTGCTTGCCTGCAAGATTGTGACCTGGTTCACTTTTTTAAACTCTGCTATTTGTTCCACAACTTTCATACGTGCGTTAAACATATGCAGGATTTCATCATCGATCCGGTCAATTTTTGAGCGCATCACCTCAAGATTATGCCGTAATTTTCGATTGGTCACATCCGGTTTTCTCCAAATCAATGATTCCATAATGGAATTCAATTGGGCCGGTGTCACTTGTTGTTCTTTATCGCTCAGTGCATGATCAGGATGGCAATGCGACTCAATAAACAGTCCGTCAAAGTCAAGATCTACCGCTTTTTGGCACACTTCCCGGAGCAATTCTCTTTTTCCTGAAATATGGCTTGGATCAACTACAATATTCAGGTTCGGGAACCGCCTTTTCAGCTCAATGGGTATGCTCCACTCCGGTTTATTGCGGTAAACGGATGCGCCGTAATATGAAAATCCCCGGTGGATGGCGACCAGTTTCTTTAAACCGGCTTCCTGCAATCGCTCCAGGGCGCCAATCCAGAGATCGATATCGGGATTTATAGGATTCTTTACGAATACGGGTACATCGATACCCCTCATCTGATCAGCGAGTTCCTGCACCAGGAATGGATTGGCAGTCGTTCTGGCACCAATCCAGAAAATATCTATATCATATTTAAGTGCTTCCTTTATATGGTAGGCATTGGCCACTTCCACAGCGATCAGCAGATTGGTGTGTTGCTTTAATTTCTTCAGCCACGGTAAAGCCACGACCCCCAATCCTTCAAAATTACCTGGTCTGGTTCTTGGCTTCCAGACACCGGCACGGAATATGGGAATGTTGAGTTGGGCGATCTGTTGACCGGTATCCATTATCTGCTCTTCACTTTCTGCACTGCATGGACCAGAAATAATAAACGGACGGTGAAGCTCCCTCCCTCCTATTTTAATCGGCTCCAAATCCAATTTTAGTTCCATTTCTATTTTTTATTTCATGTCATTGTTAATCAGTCTTTGTTTTGCTTCCCGCAAGACTGTAAGATTGTTGCAAAGCGATATGCGAATATACCTATTTCCCTGATTACCAAAGATAAATCCCGGAGTAATAAACAACCGGGCCCGTTCCAGGATCCAGTCGGTGAAGGTCTCAGAACCATCCTGCGTATCCGGTATTTGTGCCCACACAAACAGTCCAGCCTGATCAGTGGTATAAGCGCATTTTAATAAATCCAGGATTTCCCAAACCACTTTCCTTCTGGTTTCATACTCTGAATTTAAACGAGCAAACCATTCAGCAGAATTCCCTAGTGCATCCGCAGCGGCCTCCTGGATTGGTCTGAACATGCCAGAATGCACATGGGAATATACTTTTAATACGGCATCGATATATTTCTGGTGCCCGCCCAACATGCCCATCCGCCAGCCAGGCATATTATGGGATTTACTCAACGAGTTCAGCTCAAGTGCCACCGCCTTCGAATTTTCAACTACAAAGATACTCATCGGGGTATCATTCAAAATAAAACTGTACGGATTATCATGACAGATGAGGATTTTGTGGCGCTGAGCAAACCGGATCAGGTCATTGAACATGTGCAGCGATGGTTTAGCACCGGTGGGCATATGGGGGTAATTGACCCACATGATCTTTACACG
>Ga0209536_100003647_pt1 | contig 24659 bp, 24 predicted proteins | sample DeeMarSeWOR28_12_FD_187461 | JGI IMG/M metagenome (GOLD analysis project Ga0209536, IMG submission 187461) | Marine sediment microbial communities from White Oak River estuary, North Carolina - WOR-2-8_12 (SPAdes) (version 2) | ecosystem: Environmental > Aquatic > Marine > Intertidal zone >...
AAGAGGCCCTCAAAGTCTAAGAAAAGATCTTAAGCATTGCTCCGGACGATTTCACCACGCAAGTCTCACTAGTCAGGCTTTTATGGAAGACCGGAAAAAAGCAGGAGGCGATTAGCCGGCTTCGTTTTATGGAAGATCAATGGGCCCGAAGGGGAAATAAGAAGAACTGGAGGAAGACTCGCCGCCTATTGTGCCGACTCGCCCCTTCGCTTTCAACTGGTTGGACTTGCTTCCTTTCCTTTCTTACTACTCCTGTTCCATCCAAAGAGTAAAATATAGGGTTGTTTTTCGTGCAGGCAGACAAAGTCATAGATAAGAAAACAACTAACCTGCTTGTATTAGGAAACAGGAAACCGCTTATGGAACGGAGAAAGAGCTTTGATATTTCCACTCTTTTTTCGTTATTTCTTGGTGCAAAGAAAGCTTTATATAAGGTTAGTCATCCCTCTACAATTGGAGGTTGATGATGGAGGTAAAAATAATGTCTCAATCCTGGTGGGATCAGATAAAGGATGAAGGATTCGTCTCATTTTTTGGAAAACTACTCTTCATGATCTTAATCTATGGGTTGTTCTTTGTATTAATTCTCGAAAAGGAAGGGGGTGGGTTACATTGGATATTTGTGAAATTCCCATTCCTCGAAGTGGCCCGTAGTGTTTCCCCTGCAGGTCTTTATGTTTTCTGGCTGCTTTCTATTTGGATTGGATTCAAATTTGGTAAACAGGTGGGTATGACAAGGGGCGCTGCACGGGAAAGGAATAGGATAGGCATCCCATTTTAGGGCATTATTTCAATGGATCCAAGGGAATGTACCTATGGAATCCCTGCGTGTCCTTCTACCTTGGGGACCTGCAATCCCGTAAACCCAGGGAATTGATTGTGCCCAAATTGTGCCCACGAGGAATTAAAGCGGTTCACAGCTCTTCGTAACCCGTCAATATCGTTGAGGTAAATCTTTGCCAAATTCCTCAACGAAGAGCTAAAATGCCAATAATATCAATAGTATCAATATCTTGCGGAGCGCTCTCATAACCCGAAGATCACTGGTTCAAATCCAGTCCCCGCTACCAAAAATCATTGGGGAATCGCAAGGTTGCGGTTCCCCTTCTTTTTTGCCCTTCGCCGGGGGGAAGGAATTCCCCATGCTACTCCCCACAAGAACCGGGACCGGGAAGGGGAGTTCTGACGGGGCCGGAAGGGTGCCCCGGGAGTATGAAGGGCGGGGGGTAAAGAATCCCGGCCATCGCGATCAAAGATCAGGGGCGCTTCGAGCATCCCTGGCAATTCTTTTCCCATCTAAATGATGAAATCCTCTCGCCGGAGGAAGTGGTGTAAATCGCTGAAGGAAGGGGGGCAGGGAAGGGATACCAGGTACCGTTTCCCACAGGAAAAACTCTTCGTGAATCCTCCGGGTTCGACTGGATTGCACCCCTTTCACGAAAGGAGAAAGACCGATGTCGAGGGAACAAAACAAGGCGTTATTGAGTCGCATGATCGAGGAAGTCTTCAATCGGGGGAAAATAAGTCTGGTCGATGATTTCCTGGCTCCCGATTTCGTTGAGCAAGAGGAACTCCCACCCGGAATACCGCCTGGGCCGGAGGGCGTGAAACAACTCTCTTCGCTGTTTCGCAGCGCCTTTCCTGACCTCAAAGTCAAAATTGACGACACGATCGCCGATGGCGACAAGGTGGTAGTCCGGTGTACCTGGAGCGGCACGCATAAAGGCGAGTTCATGGGGATTCCTCCAACCGGCAAGAGCGTGTCCTTTGGGGTGATAGACATCGTCCGATTTGCCGGCGGCAAGATTGTGGAACACTGGGGACAGATGGACGCCATGCGCATGATGCAGCAACTTGGCGCTGTTTCCAGGCCGGCGGCCTGAAGCAAAATGTGCCGGGGCATGGGGGTGGCGATTGAGGTGGCAGGCGGGTGTCCCATCGTGCCGCTGCCTCCATTCCCCCTTTCTATGCACTTGGATTGACCTGGCCCCCGTTAGGTCCTGAAAGTACAGAGAGGAGTAAACGATGAGCAACGAACAGGTGGCACCTGAATCGAAAGGTGTAACGGTGAAGTTACTTGCAACGGTTGACCTTGGCCCTGAGATCGAGGGAATGGCTGGGCGCCAACTTCGAATGCGTATGGTGACCATCGAGCCTGGAGGCGTCTTTGGCCCGGTTCACGACCATAAAGACAGACCAGGCATCGTCTACATACTGCAAGGAACGATCACTGACCATCGAAATGGAGTGGCTAAGGATTATGGGCCGGGAGTGGGCTGGCCCGAGGATAAAGGCACCACCCACTGGCTTGAGAATAGAGGAACCACTTCGGCGGTGGAAATCTCGGTTGATATCGTCAGGCAACAGTGAGTCGCGGATGCCGACGTCGCATGGGCCTGTCGCTCCCGAAAACCTCGTTGAGTCTCCCATGTCGAAACTCGGGGCTCAAGTCCGGGCTGCTCACCCTTGTGGCGGGGGCAGACGACTCTTCAGTAGCATCTTGCAAACCCGGACGATTGCAAGGACCCGGTCCGTTCCGTACCCTTGAAAGGAGAAAACGATGGTCAAAGCCTATTGGATAGCCTGCTACCACTCGATCCATAACCCCGACGCGCTTGCGGCTTACGCGAAGATTGCCGGGCCGGCGATCCAGGCAGCGGGCGGTCGCTTTCTTGTCCGGGGCAACCCCGCGAAGGTCTATGAACAGGGAATCCATCAGCGCACGGTAGTCATCGAGTTCGACAGCGTAAAGCAGGCAATGGACGCGTACGACAGCCCTGGCTATCAGGAGGCGCGTAAGCTCCTGGGCGATACAGTAAAGCGCGACATACGGATCGTGGAGGGCACAGGCTGAGAAGGGCGCAGAGTCCCGCCCCGAAGGTCTTGTTTCTGAATCCGTGCCGTTGCCTGCTTTCGGGCAAGAGGAAGGAGGCTGCCATCCTGATTGGGCAGTGGCGACGGCACTACAGTGGTAGAGCCGGATATGGCAGCGTTGCGCCCAGGCCGACGTAAAATGACCTGGCCCCCTCAAGTCGGTCCAGGTTATGGGAATGTTTTTTAGACCGATTTACGGAGGAGGGATACACCCGTCGAGTTTTGAGGCCCGGTGGGTTTTTTATTTCAGAAAAACCGGATTCAATCCTGTGCCCAGATTGTGCCCACGAGGAATCAAAGCGGTTCCCAGCCCTTCGTAAACCATCGATATCGTTGAGGCAAAAATTTGCAAAATTCCCCAACGAAAAGCCAATAAGCCATTTATATCATTTTTTTCATAATGTTACGTGGCGCTCTCATAACCCGGAGGCCACTGGTTCAAATCCAGTCCCCGTTACCAACAGTACCAGGGGGGTACGGGCAACCGTGACCCCTGATATTTTGTTGTATACCTTGATCGTCCAGCCAGTCCTCCCATGCTTCAGGATTTATAGGTGGGGCAGGACTTCCACTTCGGTTTAGGGGACAGTTCGCCCCGCTGCACGAAGCTCTCGCATCAGGAAGCAGAAGACGGGTAGGTATCCGCTCCATCCTCCCTCAAATCTTTCACCATCGGTAATCGACTTTTGTTATTATCCAAACCAAAACCTCGACGTAGTTTCGCCTCTGATTGACCGTTTTTTATGCCGTGAATCTCCAACCGGTGGGTACAGGCGGACGGTTGAACTTGCCGTTCTGCCCGTACCTTTTACTGGCCGTTGGCAACAGTCGCATGGCCGGAAGTGTCGCGGCTGCAAGGAGGAGGGATGCCGAAATGGATCTGACGTGCAGAACGGTTCTCGTGCTGGTCGCGGCGTTCTTTGGATTTCTCTTCAACGATTGGGCTCATGCAGATATGGCACCCCCGAAAAAAGAAGCTGCAGGAATCGATATGAAACAGGTGGAGCGAGGGCGCTATCTGTCGATGATCGCCGGGTGCAACGACTGCCACACGCCGGGATACCTGCTTTCGGAGGGACAGGTCGCAGAAAATCTGTGGCTTACGGGTGACCGGTTCGGTTGGCGCGGGCCGTGGGGAACGACATACGCGCCGAACTTGCGGCTCTATGTCAAGGGGATGACCAAAGAACAATGGGTGGCAAATGCGCGGATCCTCAAGACCAGACCACCGATGCCGTGGTTCAATCTGAACAAGATGCACAAGGAGGATCTGCAGGCCATCTATCAGTTCCTCCGATTCCTGGGTCCGGGCGGGGAAGCCGTCCCGGCTTACGTGCCGCCAGATCAGGAACCAAAAACCCCTTATGCATTATTTCCGTCACCTCCGAAGGGGGAGAAAAAATAGGTCAGGTTCGGTATGTTGACTTTCCTTCCGTACGGTTTCCGGGTCTTCCGCTACTTGGAGGGCGAGGGGGTGGCCACCGTCATGCCGTGACGCCGCAAGACCTCCGTCATCTTCGCGCGGTCGGGCGGGCCGCCGGCGGCAGCACCGATGACTTCGGCCGCTTCGTGGAAGTACGTGGGGCCCATGATCGCAGGGGTTATGACGACAAGCTGTTTCACATTTCCGCCGCCAAGGTTGTCGAAGCGGTGCACCGAGCCTCGGGGGATGCAAAGCGCCTGCCCGGGACCGACCTCAATGGGTGTGCCGTCAACGGTCCAGGTGAGGACGCCCTCGATGCCGTAGAGAGTCTCCTCGTAGGCATCGTTCTTGTGGGCCGGCGCCGGCAGCTTCTGCCCGACGGGGACGAAAAGCTCGAACATCGACACGCTGCCACCGGAAACATCGCCCGTGAGGAGGAACCGGATCGAGAGCGGGCCGATCTTGATGGTCTCTTCCGAAGGATTGACCTTGTCGGTACGCGGCTTCATAATTGTCCTTCCTTGTTAAGGAAAGGGAATCGTTTCACCGGATTTGTGCCTCAAATCCAGGCCTGTTCCTCATAAAATCGGGGGGTGATGGAAGAAAACCCACCCCCCCCTTTTGCGTCCCGCTACCGCTGCTTCCTCCGCTCGGTTCTCAGGCGGCCTTCGAAATCCCAAGCTGCTGCATCAACGTCGCCATGTCGAAGTAATGGCGGATCGACTTCACTTTTCCGTCTCCGATCTCAACGACCATACACGCCGGGAGTTTTATGGGCTTGCCGGTTGCCGCAACGCTACCCTCCGGCGTCTGCAGCGGCCCCGTATGCGTGCCGTGCCAGGTCAATTCCAACACCACGGTGGTTCCGCTGGCAATGGCATTCTGATATGTGGCCTTCGAATCGGGGAACGCTTTGCCCCATCCCTGCAAGACCGCAAGGAATTGATCGACGCCTTTCATGTTTCTGTGCGTGGCAATCTCATCGTAAAGCACGCCGGGTGTGACCGAAGCTCTGACAGCCTTCCAGTCCTTTTTGCCGTAGCCGTTGTTTGGGGCTTTGGCAATGTCGATCAGCGAATGCTGTGACATGATTATTGTCCTTTCTTGTCCCTCGGGACATGCTCGGGTCTGTTTACGAATTACGGCCTCATACCTTCTTAGATTCCTCTCTCAGTGACTCTGTTTCGCCGGGGGACCCCGAAGGTCGGGGCCCCACTATCAGCCAGGAAATCCACGGAATGCGGCGGGGGATAGGGAGGGGAAGAAAGGGGAGGGTATCGCCTGTGCCCAAACCGTGTTGGATAGCAAAAATGCAATTTATGTCAATAATATCAATTTGTTGTGTTTGCAACTCCAAAAATGTGTACAGTCAATCTACCACTCGGCGTCAGCGGCGGCGCGAAGCGCCGTTTCCTGCATGCCCTGGTTACGCCGCTCCTGTTTCAAGCGAGGACCCGTTGTGTAAGAGCACGATTTTGCCTGTCACGCCTCCCTTCCCGAGCAGCTCCTGCGCCTGCCTTGCCTCGGCAAGAGGGAATCGCCGCGCGATCAGCGGCTTGATCTTCCGCTGCTGGAGGAGGTCGAGCAGGGCGATCAAATCCTGTCGAAACCATGCCGGCTTCAGCCGTTTGAGCGTCTGGATGCTGTAGGGGACCACCCGTTTCCGTCCCGGGAGAAGCCGGGCGCCGGCAATGTACAACCCGAAGATGGCCGTTCCCCGAAAGCGTCGACGACGACCGGGACGGCTTGACCTCAATCCCTCTCCACGAATGGAGCGAATAAGGCCGTAGCCTACCACCCTCCCCCCAGGACGGAGACCCCTGCGCGAATGCCAGAGGTGAGCACCACCGATAGGGTCAAAGACGACGTCCACGCCTTCCCCCGTGAGGCGGTAAATTTCCTTCACAAAATCCTGATGCTGGTAATCAATGGGGATCCCGCCCAGGTCGGAAACGGCCGGCGCCCCTCGCGACGAGCAGGTCCCGTACATCTGAAGCCCGGCGAGGCGCCCGAGCTGCAATAACGCCGTGCCGACCCCGCCGGACGCGCCGTGAATGAGCGCGCGCTGGCCCGCCCTGACCTTCGCGCAACGATGCATCATCTGGTACGCCGTGATGTAGTTCAGCACGAGGCAGACGGCCTCGGCGGCGTCCAAGCCGCGTGGCACCGGAACCAGTTCATGTTGCGGCAGGCAGATGAACCCCGCGTACGCGCCGTGGATCGGCATCGCGGCAACCATCTGGCTGGGTTCGATTCCGGAGACACCGGCGCCGAGCCGATCCACCACGCCGACCAGATCCCACCCCGGCGTAAAGGGTATTGGGGGGGTCTCGGGGTGAACGCCCTCGCGCGCCATGATGTCGGGCAAGGAGACACCCGCGGCCAGCACTCTCACCCGCACTTCACCGTCCTTCGGCTAGGGACACTCTTCTTCGAGCACCTGAAGCGCATCGGGCCCGCCGTAGTGGGTGATGATGATGCGCGTGTGTTTCACGGCCCGCTTTCTCGCTTGCCGGAAGCTCGATCTTGTGCGGCGCAACGCTCAGGCTCGGACGGACACTCTGATCCGGTTTCCCGGTTCGAAGGGATCAACCTTATTCATCCTCCCAAGGCGTCACAAGCTGGAAATAGTTATTGTCCGTATCGGCGAAGGTCGCGATCACCATATTCGGGGCCTCCATCGGGTGATACGGCTCCGCGACGACCTTAGCCCCGATCTTCTTGATTCTCCCGAATTCCCTCTTCACGTCCTTCGTCTCGAGATTGAACATGATCCTTTCGGGGTTCCTGCTCTTCCCTCGCACTTTTTTATGCGGTCCGATCGTGATGAATCCCTTGCCGGTCATGAAGCCGTAGAAATCGCCCTCCGTCCAGTCGGGTTTTTTCCGGAAGATCTTCCTGTAGAACTCCACGAGTTTCCTGGGGTTCTCCGAAGAGAGCAAGATGGAGCCGAAATTCAACATGACATTTACCTCCTCGTCAAATGCATGCCATCGGATTCCCGCCCATTAGATGGGCAGGTAGCCGTCCGGGTTGCCTCCGTCCCGACAGGTCGGAGAACTCCTCGGTCCGCGCCGTCGTCTTCCGGGAGGCGGCGCCCGTCCGCTTTCCGCAGGGCCCCCAAAGAAATCTGACGGTGGAGGGAAACGAGGCGCTCCGATAGCTCTCCCGGACCGGAAACAGGTTGCCGGGCAGAGGGAACGGAAAGGCGATCTTCAGACCATCGCCAGGAACCGCTCCAGTTCGTACAGCGCGGCCTGATTGGCGGGGGAGTATCTCGTCAGGATCACCACGTCGAAGGCATGCTCGGTCTGCGGATACTCCACATGGACCACGGGTACGCCCGACAGGAAAAGCTTACGGTGCAGCGCGCGACAGGCGGAAGCAGGGACCAGGCCGTCATGTTCTCCTTGCAGAAGGAGTGTGGGCGGCGACTTCGGACCGGCGTGAGTGACCGGGGAGAAGAGCTGGTATCGATACGGGACCTCGTCCGGCTGGCCGCCCAGGAGGTTCGCCATCATCTGCCGATGACCGATCGTGAAGTCCTGCCCCTGGATGCGGTCGAAGAGGTCCCCCAGCGCGAACCTCCATGCGGCTTCCGAGATCCTCGAGGAGATTCCGTCCCGGCCCGGATCCCGCTTCCGCTCCTTCTTTTTTCCCTCTCCTGCTTCGCCCAGGGTGGCCGCAGCGTGGTCATAGTAGGCTCGCATGTCGACGGGGCCGTAGTACGAAACCACGGCCGACACGGAAAGATCCACGTCCTTCACATCGTCCGGGGTCAGCTCCGGATGATCGGGGGTATAGGCCGCGAGAAGGGCCAGGTGTCCGCCCGCCGACCCGCCGCCTGTTACGATCCGACGGGGATCGACGTCGTACTTCTCCGCATTCTCCTTCATCCAGGCAATGGCGCGCTTGACGTCGCCCAGCATGCCGTACGCGTCGACCTCCGGGCACAGCCGGTAGGCCACGTCCATCACCACGTGGCCCTGCGCGCAGAGGTGTCGGAAGAGACGACGCGTATTGAAGTCCTTGTCGAGCCAGTGCCACCCGCTGCCGTGGAAATAGAGGAATGCCAGGCGGGAAGAAGGCGTTCCCTCCGGCGGCCGCCAGAGATCGCACAGCAACTCGCGGCTTCCTCCGGGGATTCGCCAGAAGGCGATATCCCGCTCCCACCTTGCTTCCGGCGGGTCGGGCAGCCGGCCCACCCACCGCCGCGCGAGCATCGTTTTACGCCGTACCTGGCTGATTCGGCGCTCCCAATCCGGACCGAAGGCCCGCTCGAATCCGTCGTGGTGCGCGGCGACGCGAAGCATGTACCGAAGGGAAAGGGCGACCGCCACCGCACCGAGGGCGGCCGCCGCGATAGAACTCATCGCGAGACCGAGCAGGACTACCAACGCCCCGGTCCCGGCGACGAAGGCCGCACCTTGACTTGCGAACATCTTCGGCATGGTGAGGGGGCCGCCGGCTGGCGATCGGACCCGGAAGAAGTACAGGCCGCTGCCGGCCGCCAGAAGGGAACCGACAACGACCAGGAGGGTTGTCACCGCTTGCGGCGCGGCGGTGGTTTTCCGCCGCGGGGTGTCAGTTCTTCCAGCAAGGCCTTGGCTGCTTTGAGATCCGCCGTGTCGAATCCTTCGGTGAACCAGCCATACACCTCCGCCAGCAATCCTCTTGCCTCATCCCGCCTGCCCTGCTGCAGCCACAGCCGACTCAGGCTTAATACCGCCTGCAGTTCCAACGATTTCGCTTTCTGCTGGCGGGCAACATCGACCGCGCGGGTGAAACAGGTTTCGGCTTCCGCGGCCTTTTCTCTTTGGTCGTCCGCCTTTTTCCTTCGGCTTGTCTGCCCGAGCAGGAGTTTCCCCTGGATGTGGGAAAGCATCGAGTCGTATCGCCGTTCCCCGGTCCTGTCCACGGTGGCCTGCGCCTCGGAAAGCGAGGCCAATCCCTCCTCGACCTGCCCCGCGCCCGCCTGCAGCTCCGCCAACACGGCAAGGAGCATGGGATGTCCACTCACCGCCCCCGTTGCGCGGAAGGTATCGATGCTTTGGCGTATCTGTGCGATTCCCGCCGCGATCTCTACCTTTCCTTGCGCGAGGAGCATGAGGATCCGGACGATCGTACCGCCTGCCACAAAGACCGGAAATCCGTGCTCGAGGGAAAGCGCAAGCATCTCCTCGTTGGGTTGGTGGACCCGGGCGTGCTCCCCTCGATACCCATGAACGGCGGCGACAAAGAACAGGCCGTACGCCAGGGTGAAGGGATGGGACAGCTCCCGGGCCAGGGTGAGGGCCTCCTGGGCTTTCTGATACGCCTGATCGGGGTACCCCAGGTGCCATAGGCTGAAGGCCAGAAATCCCAGGCTGATCACCCGACCGTCCTGCACGGAAGAAATCGCATCGGGAGAGGAGAGGAGTTGGCGGGTGAACAGGGCGAATGCCTGCTCGAGATGCTCCTTGGCCGGGGCGAACTCCCCCGCAGCGAACAAAACCTGTCCCAGCCCATGGTACGCCTGCCCAAGAATAGCGGGATCCTGGTTCTTTTGCCCAAGTTGAAGCATTTGTTCCGCCATCTCGCGGGCCGTGGATAACTCAGCCCGGCCAAGATGATAGATCCACAGGCCGCCAAGCACCCGAGGGAGCTTCGGTGCGTCATCCATTTGTTGGCACAACGCTCGCGCGCGGGCGTAGGCGGTTCCGACTTCCGGAGTCGCGTAGCCCTTGGCCGCCATATACGTCAGACCGAGGTTGGTCTGCAGATCCACCTCCTGCCGGGCACGTTCCACGGTGTCGGGGAGCTGGCCCAACATCCCGATTCCTCTCGTGAGGTGGGCGATCGCCTCCTGGTAGGCGCTCCGCTGCCGTGCATTCTCCCCCGCATGCAGCATGTACTGCACCGCCCGGGGAGCGTTCCGCCCGCGCACGAAATGCTCCGCCAATTCCGCGGCGATCTCCCGGGCCTTCCCGCCATGCGCCGCTTCCAGGCGCATTCCGATCCGCCGATGCCACCGCATCCGCTGCCCCGCAGGTATTCGGTTGTACAGAACCTCCTGGTGCAGGGCGTGGAGGAACCGATACCGCGCCGCGACCGTCCCGTCCGGCCAGGCCTCTGTACCGAGCGCCTGCACGAACTGCGCGCGGCGGGCCAATGCTTCACAGCGCGCCTCGACGGATTCCGCGTCAAGCTCGACTCCGGCAGCGACCGCCGCCGCCGAGAACTCCGCGCCCGCCACACTGGCCGCTTCCAGGATCGTCTGGTCCTCGGGACGCACCTGATCCAGGTGCAGCTCGATCAGCTGCCGCAGACTATCCGGCACGTCGACGGCCATCGCCTCGAGTCCTTCGGGCAGTTCCCAGCCCGCGGTGCCCTCCACGAACTTCCCCTCCCGCACCAGGGTGTTGACCAGGGTCACGAGGAACAGCGGATTCCCGTCGGTGCGTTGGTGCAGCATGTGCGCCAATCCGGCGGGGATCTCGCGGCCCGGACACCTCCCGGCCAGGTAGGCCGCCACCGCGTCTTCGGAGAGATAGTCGAGCAGCAGCTCCTCGCACTGCCCGCGACCCCGGAGTTCGTGCGTGAGGGAGCGCAAGGGATGGGCGGTCACGATCGCCTCCACGGGCCGATACGTCGCCAGCACCAGCAGCCGGGCCGTCTCCCGGCGCCGCGCTACGTACGCCAGCCACGCCAGCGTGGACGCGTCGCTCCAATGCAGATCTTCCAGCACCAGCAACAGGGGGCGCTCGGCCGTTAGCTGTTCCACGGCCTCGGCCAGCTCCCGCAGCATCCGCGCCTGCGTCGCCCCGCTCTCCGCCTGTTGCTGCAGTGCCGCCCGTTCGGTCTCGCTGTGCAGGGCGGGCATCTGAACCAGCCAGCTGGGCGCCTGCCGCCGCAGGAGGGCAAGGAGCTGCCCGCCCTGTGGTCCCCGGCACATCCGTCCCAGCGCTTCCAGCAGGGGCAGATACGCTTCCCCCGTTCCATACTGGTCTACGCACTGCCCGTGTCCGATCCAAAGGGCCCCTTCGCTTTCCACCTGCGCCAGGAAGGCGTCCACCAGGGTCGTCTTGCCGATCCCCGCCTCTCCGATGATGAACCCTACCCGGCGCACACCCTCCAACGCGGTGTCAAACCATTGGTGCAATCGGGCCAGCTCGATCTCCCGGCCGACCAGCGGGGCCGGACGAACAACGGGGGACTGCGGACTTCGGGGGGCAAAGCCCGGAGTTGGCCCCCCAGCGGTATCGGCCTTTTGCTGCGCCTGCGGCCGATCGACGATCGTGACCTTCGCTATGAACCGATACCCCCGTCCCCGCACCGTCTCGATGAACTGCGGAGCCTGCGCGTCGTCTTCCAGCGCCTGGCGCAGCTCGCGAATACACACGGTCATCGCGGCCTCGCTCACGTTCGTATCCGGCCAGACCGCTTCCAGCAGCGCGTCTTTGGTCACCAGCTGCGCGGGATGCTCCGCAAGGTAGCGCAGCACGGAAAACGCCTTGTTCGTCAGGCGGACGAAATCCTCTCCGCGCCACAGCCGCTCGTCGGCTACGTCGACCCGAAACGGTTCAAATATAAGGATTTTGGCGTTTCGCACGGTCCGCTCCCCGCGGGATCGTGAGAACCAGTCAGTGAGGTCTTACGAAGATCTTATGAAGATCTTCTACCCATCTCAAGCAGTCATTTCTCCCCGGCGGTATTTTCTTTTCCAACAACGGTGGCGGTATCAAACCCCGACTTCGAACCCGCAGGAGAACATCATGCGACAGCCAAAAGGAAGCGGTTCCCCATTATCGGTTCACCGGGCTTTCGTGGTGCAGTTCCGGGCCGAGACCGATGCGGCGCACGGGCGCATCGCGGGTCGCATCGAGCACGTGGCGTCCCGGGAGACGGCTTCGTTCCGGTCGTGGGCGGAGATGCAGGCGTTCATGGCGCAGGTCCTGATCCAGGGGCAGGCGGAGCCTCCGGAGGCGTCCTGATCCTTTTGGTACACGAGACAACCAACCCCACAAGTCCCGCCGGGCGGGAGAAAGGAGAGATTCACATGGTTACACGGAAACGGATCCTGCAGGTTACAGGGATGATCGCAGCACTGGCCTTGCTTGCGGCCTGCGGTGGCGTGAGCGGGGGGAACTTTACCATCGATACCAATCCCGGCGAATGGCCCTGGTTCTGGCCCGAAAAGGCCAAATTCATCGCCAACGGGGATTTTTCCGAGAACGTGCCTGTCGCGGGCCACAGCAGAATCCGCCTCGAGGGCGTGAACGGAGAGATCGTGATCACTGGGCAGCCGGGGGCTGCGTCGGTGATGGTAACCGCAGAATTGCAGGTCGGATCGAATGCAAGTCTATTGGACGCGGAAACAGGCCTGAATCAGCTGGGGGTCCTCGTTGCGGAGGGATCCGACGAGATCTTCGTTCAAACGAAGCAACCGATAAACACCGGGGGACGCCAATACGTGGTGAATTACACGATCACCGTTCCCAGCCATCTTGCGGTGGACGTGACCCAGGTCAATGGGCACGTGACCGTTTTGGACATCGAGAGCTCCCTCTTCGTCGAAGTCGGAAACGGAAACGCGTATTTGTCGGATATTTTCGGATTCGCGACCGTCAGTATAGAGAATGGAAGCGTCGACGGCACCGTTGCCCTGCCCCCTGGCGGCGAGATCATGATCTCAACGGTCAACGGCGATATCGATCTGCGCATCCCGGCGTCGACGTCCGCGGAACTTTCTGCCCTGGTCGGCATCGGGTCCATCACTTGGTACAACCTTGATTTCACGAACGCCGTTCAAACGAGCCAGTCGCTGACAGGGACGTTGGGTGACGGAACGGGGCTGATCGACCTGGAGACCCGAAACGGGAATATCGACGTGACCGGTTTCGATGGGTAGGAGGGGATCGATGCTCTGGTGGATTCTCTTCGCATTCGGGTGGTTTGTCGCTGCCTTCTGGGCTGCCGGCGCGTATCGGATCGCCCGCTTCCTTCGGGATGGCATGATCGATGAGCGCGCCGCATCGATGCCCGATTTGGAAATGTGGCCGAAGGTCTCGGTGGTGGTCCCTGCGCGGGGCGAGGCGGAGCGGATCGAGGAGGCGCTTCGGTCCCTTGCGCGTCTTGACTACCCGGACTTCGAGGTCATCGCCGTTGACGACCGGTCCACCGACGGGACGGGCGACATCATGGACCGCGTCGCCGCCGAGGAGCACCGGGTCGAGGTCTTGCACGTCACGTCTCTGCCGGAAGGGTGGCTGGGGAAGTGCCATGCGATGCACGTGGGCGCTAGACGGGCGACCGGCGAAATCCTCCTGTTCACCGACGGCGACGTCGTCTTCGCCCCCGACATCCTTCGGTCCGCCGTGCGGTATCTTACGGCCAAGCGGCTGGACCACATGGCACTCATGCCGGGTATGATTCCCGGCGGCTATTGGGAGGACGCTTTCAAGATCTACTTCGCGATGGTTTTCCTGTGGGTGCTTAAAGCATGGGCGGTCGATTCGCCGTCGAAGGATCTCTACGTCGGCATCGGGGCCTTCAACCTGGTGCGCCGCCCCGCGTACGAGGGGTTCGGCGGCCATGAAGCGCTTCGCCTCGAGGTCGCCGACGACCTGATGCTGGGGAAAAGGATCAAGCAGGCGGGGTACCGGCAGGAGGCCCTCTTTGCCACCTCGCACCTGCGGCTTCGTTGGCTGGAGGGTGTACGGGGAATCGTCCGGGGGTTGGAGAAGAACGGGTTCGCCGCGATCGGCTACTCGCTGCCATTTCTATTCTTCGTCACCGCCTTCATCGTCTGCCTCTATGCTGTACCTTACCTGGGGATCCTCTTCATCCGGGACGCGCAGGTCACGGGCTACGTTGCGACGGTCCTCCTCATGCACGGGACCTACGGGTACTTCGCCTCATTCCACCGGAACGGGTGGTTCACGTCACCCGCCCTCCCGGTGGCCGCGTTCCTCTATCTCTTTACCCTCTGGCGATCGGCGGTGCTCACCCTCCGCCGGAAAGGCGTCGTGTGGAGGGATACGTTTTATCCCCTCGAGGTCTTGAAGCGCGGATCCTCGAAATGATCCACCGTGCCGTCATCTGCAAGGCCGCGCCGGGGGTGTGGAGGGTTCCACGCCACGTCTGAACTGCCCTCGTTCGGCATCCTCCGTGCAATTTATCCCCAACAAATAGGTTTACTTGGCGACACCGGTTGTTTTTATTGGTTCACAGGTCAGGTTTCGGACTCTCTGTGTCCGGAAATAAGACCGGCATTGATCATATAGGTTCAGGCGCGCGAGGGGGGCAACCATTGACAGGTCATATCCGTTCCTTTACCCTATACGTCGTAGTGTTGGCATAGTGTACCAACATGCCAAGTCGATTGGTGCTGCATGAGAAGGTAACGGACCGGTTCGGGAATACGGTCGAGATGAAGATCTTGCAGGTACCGAGGTCGGAGAGCCTGCCCCACGGGTACAAGAACTCGTTGGTATATTTCGCCGATGGGGAGAGGGTCATCGGGTAGGACAACTCGGAAGGGAAGGGGGACCACAGGCATATCGAGGGAAGGGAATCCGGGTATGCCTTCAGAGGCCTTCGGCATCTTATCCATGATTTTCAGAAGGATGTCGAGTTCTACCGGGAGAGATATCTTGAAGGTTAAAAGGGTCCGGATCGGCATCAAGGATTTGGAAAGCGCCCTGGACGATTTCGTACGGACTGCCGAAGCGATCGAGCGTGGAGAAAAGGTCAGGAAGAGGACCGGGGTATATTTCACGAGCCTGGAGGCGTTTCGAAAAGTGCTTACGGTCCAGCGGATGAATCTGCTGCGTCTGATCCGGGAGGAAAAGCCGGCTTCCCTCCACCAGTTGGCCCGTTTGTCCCGTAGGAACATCAAGAACGTTTCGGATGACGTGAAATACCTTGCCCAGGTGGGGCTGATCGAATTGAAAGATTCCGGGAAGAAGATATCGGCGCTCGTGAACTACGACAAGATTCTTCTGGAAATTGCCGTCTGACGACATGGAATTCCGCGGCGGAACCTGCCTCCTTTCCGATTTCGACCACACGTGGCGGCTCCTGGCCGCCTTTTCGGAGGCCCGTCCGGGAGGGGCCTATCATGGGATTATCGAGGGGTTGCGGTCTTTCCAAAAGTAAGGCAACCTTACAGTAAGGAGGTAAGGAATGCTGGCGAAGAAGACCGCGAAGAACCAGGTGACGCTGCCGAAGGAGATCGCCGACCGGTTTCCCGACACCGTCTATTTCGATGTCCGGGTGGAGGGACGCAAGATCACGCTGCGGCCGGTCCGGATCGAGACGGAAGGGGAGGAGGGGGACCTGGGCCGCATCCGGGAGAAGATGCAGCGGCTGGGCGTGACCGAGAAGGACGTGACGGCGGCGATCCGGTGGGCGCGAAAAGAGGGCTGAGCCGGGTCGTCCTCGATGCCAACGTCCTGGTCTCCGCTCTCCTGTTCGGAGGGCGCCTCGAACCGATACGACGCGGGTGGCGGACAGGAAGGTTCCGCCCGGTTCTTTCGAAAGAAATCGCGGACGAACTGGTCCGCGTGCTGGCCTACCCGAAATTCCGCCTTACGCGGGAAGAGATTTCCGCCCTGCTGAAGACGGAGCTTCTTCCGTATGTGGAGGTCGTCGATGTCCGGGAAGACGACCGGGCATGGTGCAGGGATCCTGCCGACGACAAGTTCATCCGTTGCGCCCTGGCGGCCCGCTGTCGTTATCTGGTCACGGGCGATGAGGACCTATTGGCGCTTCGGGAAGTCGAGGGGGTGAGGATCGTCTCGCCGGCCGGGTTCCTCCGAACTCGATAGACCGACCTGCCTTCTTTCCGACTTTGGCCACACCTGGCGGCTCCTTGCCGCCTTCTGCCGGGCTGCGACGGCGGCGTAAGGCGGCCTGAGCAATGACGCACGGTTTGCCGCCGATTCAACCTGTTTCCAGCATGTTATAATCCCCCTCGCCCCGACCATTCGGGAACGTCCTTTTCGTCACGGGGAGTGCGGATGCCATGGACAAGACCCGCTTCAACCTGATGTACTTCTTCATCGCCATGCTGGGAGTTACCCTGATCCACGATCTGGTCGTCCGGTACCGGACGATCGCTCCGATCCCGTACAGCGAGTTCGTGATGCAGCTCCAGGACAACAACGTCAAGGAGGTCGTCATCGCCGCGAACGAGGTGCGCGGGGAACTGAAAACCCCGCTCGCGGACGGCCGGACCCGGTTCGTCGCCACGCGGGTCGACCCGGACCTCGCAAACGAGCTTGCGAAGTACGACGTCAAATACTCCGGTCACGTGGAAAGCGAGTGGCTGACCGCAATCCTCTCCTGGGTCGTCCCCATCCTGCTGTTCGCCCTGATATGGATCTTTCTCATGAGGAGGATGGCCGGACGGATCGGCCCCGAGGGGGGCCTGATGGCGATCGGGAAGAGCAAGGCGAAGGTCTTCGTGGAGACCGACACGAAGGTCACCTTCCAGGATGTGGCCGGGGTCGACGAGTCGAAGCAGGAACTCGAGGAGGTCGTGCGGTTCCTCAAGGACCGGGCGCAGTACGGTCGTCTCGGAGCCCGGATGCCCAAGGGGATCCTCCTGGTCGGTCCCCCGGGGACGGGGAAAACCCTGCTGGCCCGGGCCGTGGCCGGCGAGGCGGGGGTTCCGTTCTTCTCCATCAGCGGGTCGGAGTTCGTGGAGATGTTCGTCGGCGTCGGGGCGGCGCGCGTGCGGGACCTGTTCGAGCAGGCCCGGAAGAAGGCCCCCTGCATCATCTTCATCGACGAGCTCGACGCGCTCGGGAGGGCCCGGATGGCGGGCCCCATGGGCGGGCACGACGAGAAGGAGCAGACGCTCAACCAGCTCCTCGTCGAGCTCGACGGGTTCGACCCCTCGGCGGGGATCGTCATCCTCGCCGCGACGAACCGCCCCGAGATCCTCGATCCCGCCCTTCTGCGGGCCGGGAGGTTCGACCGCCAGGTCCTCGTCGACCGGCCGGACCGGAAAGGCCGCGCGGACATCCTGCGGGTCCACATCCGGAAGGTGAACCCGGCCCCGGACGTCGATCTGGACGCCGTCGCTTCCCTGACCCCGGGGTTCACCGGGGCGGACCTGGCGAACCTCGTGAACGAGGCGGCCCTCCTGGCGACCCGCAGGGGTGCGGATTCCGTGGCGATGCAGGATTTCACGTCGGCGATCGAGCGGATCATCGCCGGCCTCGAGAAGAAGAACCGGATCCTCAATCCCCGGGAGCGCGAGGTGGTGGCCTACCACGAGATGGGCCACGCCCTGGCCGCCGCCGCCCTCCCCGGCTCCGACAAGGTCCACAAGGTCTCCATCATCCCGCGGGGGATCGGCGCGCTGGGGTACACGATCCAGCGGCCGACGGAAGACCGGTACCTCATGAGCAGGGACGAACTTGCCGCCAAGATGGCCGTCCTTCTCGGCGGGAGGGCGGCCGAGCACCTGGTCTTCGGAGAGCTCTCCACCGGCGCGGCGGACGACCTCGTCCGGACGACCAACATCGCCCGGGCGATGGTGACCCGGTACGCCATGGTCCCGAAGCTTGGGCACGTCGCCTACGAACAGGAGTCCGTCGGGTTTTTGGGGCAAAGGCAGGCGGGGTGGGGAGAGCGTGCATACAGCGAGGAGACGGCTCGCGAAATCGACTGCGCGGTGCGGGAGATCGTGGAGGCCTCGTATCGGAAGGCGCGCGGGATCCTGGAGCGGAACCGGGGGATCCTGGAGGAGGGATCCCGGCTCCTCCTGGAAAAGGAAACGCTGGACGAGAACGCACTGGGGCGGCTTTTCGGGAAAGGGATCGTATCGCCCGACCCCGAGCGGGACGTCCTCCCGGCGGATCCGACCGACGCCGGATAACGGGCGGCCGGGATTCCGGGACAGGTCGGGTCGGGGAGATTTCTTCCGGGGTTTCGCTGCGGAATCGACGAAGGAGGGGCGGAATGGAGGATGCACCTGCGCTGGAGCGTATCGTCCGGGAACTTCTCGCCTCGCAGCGTCTGGCGGTGCTTTCGACGGAAACCGGGGGGGCGCCCTACTCGAATCTGATCGCGTTCGCCGCGGCGCCGGATCTGAAAACCCTGGTGTTCACCACCTCCCGTCCCACCCGGAAATTCTCGAACCTTTGCGGAAACGCGCGGGTATCCCTCCTCGTGGACAACCGGTCAAACCGCGAGGAGGATTTCGCCGAAGCGGCGGCGGCGACCATCCTGGGGACCGCCCGCGAGGCAACCGGGGAGGAGGGGGAGGCCTCTCTCGCCCTGTTCCTGGAAAAACACCCCTATCTTTCCTCCTTCGCCCGGTCGCCGGAATGCGCCGTCTTCCGCGTCGAGGTCGAAGCCTACTACGTCGTCAGCCGCTTCCAGTCGGTTTCGGAGCTCCACGTCCGCCGGTGAAGGTTCTTCTGCCAATCCACCAGGCGGCGGGGGCGGAACGCGCCCTCGTCGGGGGCAAAACCCTGGCGCTGGCACGTCTTGGTGCAGCCGGCTTTCAGATACCGCAGGCTCTTTGCGTGACGACCGAAGCGTACCGCCGGTTCGTCGAGTCGGGGGGCCTGCGCGGTGCGATCGCGCGGGAACTCGGGCGCAAGCGTTTCGAGGACATGCGGTGGGAGGAGATCTGGGACGCGGCGCTTCGGATCCGCACGCTCTTCGACCGCACTGCGTGGCCGGTCGACCTGGACGCTGCACTTCGCGAGGGGATCCGTTCGGCCTTCGGGGACCGTCCGGTCGCGGTGCGCTCCTCGGCCCCGGGGGAAGACGGGGTAAAGGCCTCGTTCGCGGGACTGCACGAATCGTTTCTGAACGTCTTGGGGCCGGCCGCCGTGCTGGACCACGTGCGGCTCGTCTTCGCTTCCCTGTGGTCGGACCGGGCGCTGCTCTACCGGAAGGAGTTGGGGCTGACGCCGGCGGAAAGTGAAATGGCGGTCCTCGTCCAGGAGATGGTCCCCGCGGAACGATCGGGGGTCGTGTTCGGGGAAAGCCCGTCCGACCCGGCCCAGGCCGTCGTGGAGTCGGTCTGGGGGCTGAACGAGGGCCTGGTGGATGGCACGGTGGAGCCGGACCGGTGGATCCTCTTACGCGGCACGGGAAGTGTGGTTTCCCATCATGCCCCGGTCCGGGAGAAGCGGGTGATACCCGGACCTGCCGGGACGGTCCTCTCCAACCTCCCTCCGGACCTTTCCGGCCGGCCTCCGATTTCGGATGACGAGGTGTGTGCCGTGTTTCGCCTGGCCCTCGAGGCGGAGGCGTTTTTCGGCTCCCCCCAGGATGTGGAGTGGTGCTTCGGGAAGGGGTTGCTTCACGTTCTCCAGTCCCGCCCCGTCACCGCCCGGTCGACGCCGGACGGAAGCGACAACAGGTCCTGGTACTTAAGCCTCAAGCGCAGCTTCGCCAACCTGAAAACCTTACGGGCCCGGGTCGAGGGGGAACTCCTTCCGGCGATGGGCCGGGAAGCCGAGGCTCTCGTATCCATCGACCTGCCGGCCCTGGACGACGGGAAGCTGGAGGAGGAGATCCGGCGACGCGAGGCGGCGGTGAGGAAATGGGAGGGGATCTACAAGAACGAGTTCATTCCCCTGGCGCACGGCGTCCGGCTCTTCGGCCAGTTCTACAACGATAAGATCGCTCCCGAGGACCCCTTCGAATTCACCCGGCTTCTCTCGGGGACGGGGATGCTTTCCCTCGAACGGAATGCCCTGCTGAACGACCTGGCGCAGCGCCTTGGCGCCGACCCGCTACTCGCGGAACGTGTGGGCCGCGACGGGAGAGGCGACGCGGAGTTCGAGAGTCGGGTAGGGCGTTTGTTTCGGGATTATGGGGATTTTTTCGGTTCCGCGGGGAGCGAGGCCGGGCGGAGAGGGGTCCTTTCCCTTCTCCTGGAAATGTCCCGGCGTCCGCCGGGGGCCCCCGGGGGGAGTGCCGGGGATGGTGCGGCGCTGCGCGACCGGTTTCTCTCCCGGTTCGACGGGGAGGCCCGAACCTTTGCGGAGGAACTCTTAAGCCTGGCCCGGGACTGCTACCGGCTCCGGGACGACGACAACATCGTTCTTGGCCGCCTGCAAGTCGCTCTTGCCCGGGCGGTCGAGGAGAAGGGCCGGAGAGGTTCGGGCAGGGGAGGGGAAGGGGCCGGCCCCACCGGGCGTGCGGTACCGATCGAGATGCTGAACGATCCGTCGTCTCCTCCCGGAGGGGGCGTTCCTCCGATCATGGAGTCCGCCTCCTTTCTGCAAAAGGACAGGCAGCTCGTGGGACACCCCGCGGGGCCGGGTTTCGCGCAGGGTCCTGCCCGGGTTGTCCGCAAGAGCGCCGACCTGTTCGAGATGCGGACCGGTGAGATCCTGGTCTGCGACGCGGTGGATCCGAACATGACGTTCGCGATCCCGCTGGCGGGCGCCGTCGTCGAGCGTCGGGGCGGGATGCTGATCCATGGGGCGATCATCGCGAGGGAGTACGGGATCCCCTGCGTCACCGGGATTCCCGACGCCGTCCACCGGATCCGCACCGGCGACATGCTGTCGGTGGACGGATACCTGGGGATCGTCACCCGGCAGGAATCGAACCGGAGGGCCGCTTCGTTCCGATGAAGACGCTAAGACTCGTCTTGGGCGATCAGCTCAGCCGCCCGCTCAGCGCGCTGCGCGACATCGACCGCGCACGGGATATCGTGCTGATGGTCGAGGTGAGCGAGGAAGCGACCTACGTCCGGCATCATAAGCAGAAGATCGTGTTTGTGCTGTCGGCGATGCGCCACTTCGCGGAATCGCTGCGTGCCGAGGGGATCGACGTGGACTATGTCCGGATGAACGACAAAGGCAACACCGGCTCGTTCACGGGCGAGCTGGGCCGGGCGCTCTCGCGGCACAAGGCGGACCGGATCGTGGCGACCGAGCCCGGGGAATACCGGGTGCTGGAAACGATGCAGTCCTGGGAACATGCATTCGGCACGCCGGTCGAGATCCGCGAGGATGGCCGGTTCCTCTGCTCGCGGACGGAGTTCGCAGCCTTCGCGCAAGGGCGCAAGAACCTTCGGATGGAGTTCTTCTACCGGCACATGCGCCGGAAGACGGGCTGGCTCATGAAAGGCGACAAACCCGAAGGCGGCATGTGGAACTATGACGCCTTGAACCGCAGGGCATTGCCGAAGGGCGTCAAGGTGCCCTCCCGGCGGCGTTTTCCTCCCGATGCCATGACGCGCGAGGTCATGACGCTCGTCGGACGGCGTTTCGCCGATCACTTCGGGGACCTCGCGCCCTTCGGCTGGGCGGTAACGCGAAAAGACGCGCTGACAGCGCTTCGGCACTTCATCACGAACTGTCTGCCCCGGTTCGGGGAGTATCAGGACTCCATGAAGGCCGGGGAGGATTTCCTGTTCCATTCCGTTCTGTCGCTGTACCTCAACATCGGTTTGCTGGGGGCCAAGGAGATTGTTGAAGAGGCGCTTGAGGCGTACAGGAAGGGTTCGGCGCCATTGCCGGCGGTTGAGGGATTCGTTCGCCAGATTTTGGGCTGGCGCGAGTATGTGCGCGGCATCTACTGGACGAAGATGCCGGCGTATGCGCAGAGCAACTTCCTCCAGGCGGACCGCCCCCTCCCGGAATTCTACTGGACCGGGAAGACGGACATGTCGTGCCTGCGGGAAACGATCGAGGCCACCCGCCGCAACGCTTATGCGCACCACATCCAGCGGCTGATGATCACGGGCAATTTCGCCCTGCTGGCCGGTGTCGCGCCCGCCCAGGTGGAGGAGTGGTACCTCGTGGTATACGCGGATGCCCTCGAATGGGTGGAACTGCCGAATACGCATGGGATGGCGCTGTACGCGGATGGGGGCTTGCTGGGCTCGAAACCGTATGCCGCCTCCGGGGCGTACATCGATCGCATGTCGGACTATTGCCATGGCTGCGCCTACGATCCGAAGGTCAAGCTGGGGACAAAAGCTTGCCCTTTCAATTACCTGTATTGGTACTTCCTGATCGTCAACGAAAGGAGACTTGCGCAAAACCCGCGCATGGGCATGCCGTACCGGACGCTTGCGCGCATGGCGGGTGACCGGCGGCAACAGATCGTGCAGGAGGCACAGGAGTTCCTGGACCGGCTGGAAAGTAAATACCGGTGATGGAACAAGAGGGCGCCGTGCAGGACTTCCCGCACAAAATCGACATCCTGATCGTCGGGGCGGGGGTGGCGGGGCTATCCGCCGCCGCCGATCTGCGGCAGTCGGGTCGTACCGTGCTGCTCGTCGACAAGGGCCGCGGTCCGGGCGGACGTCTCGCCAGTCGCCGTATCGGAGGGGCCACATTCGATCACGGGGCGCAGTTCCTGACCGCGCGAGATCCCCGGTTCGTAGCCTCCGTGGACCGGTGGCGAACGATCGGCGTGGTCGAGGAATGGTTCCGAAGTTCCGACGAGGGGCCGGGAAGTCACCCCCGGTGGCGCGGGAAGCCGACGATGAACGAGATCGCCAGGCATCTTGCCCGCGATGTCCCGGTTCTTCTCGCGAAGCGGGTCGTGTCGCTGCGGCGCGATCCGGACGGTTGGGTCGCGCACCTGGAGACCGGGGAAACATTCCGCGCGGGTGCCGCCTTGCTCACGCCGCCGGTGCCGCAGTCGCTTGCCATCCTCGAGGCGGGGGGAAGTGCACTCCCTCCGAAAGAAAAGGCGCGCCTCGATTCCGTCGAGTACGAACGCTGTCTTGCCGTCCTGGGGGTGCTCGATGGTCCTGCACGAATTCCGCCGCCCGGCGGTCTGGCGCCGGCGGAAGGCCCGATCGCCTGGATCGCCGACAATCAGAAGAAAGGCGTCTCCGCCGCGCCGGCGGTCACCATTCACGCGACTGCGGCGTTCAGCCTGGAACACTGGGATCGCGACCGAAAGGATTGCGGGCGGGAGTTGCTTCATGCAGCGGAAGTCTGTCTGGGATCGGCTGTGACGGAGTACCAGGTCCATGGCTGGCGCTACAGCAAACCCGTCCGCGTCGAAGAGAGTCCCTGCCTGATTCTGAGTGAATCGCCGCCGTTGGTTCTTGCCGGAGATGCCTTTGCGGGGCCGCGCGTGGAGGGTGCCGCGCTCTCCGGCTGGGCTGCCGCCGACGCCCTGAAACAAATGAACCGCTTCGCGAACCGCTAAAGTACCTACGAATCCTGGTTCCGCATTCCGGGTTCCGGCCATCGCTGCGGGACCCGCTGGATCCGCGTGGTGTCGTAGCCGGCCGCGGCTAGCCGTTCCACGATCTGCTGATAGACATCCTCGGGGATGTCGGGAGTGCGGGCCATGATCCAGACGTAATCGCGCTTGTTCCGTCCTATGACAGTGTGTGTGTATTCATTATTCAAGTAAAATATTAGATATTCAGATTTAAAAGGCCATATAAATTGCATCCCCCACACGGCGTTGGACGATGGGTCGAGGACGAACCCCCGCGGGCTGTACGTTTTCCGCGGGCCGTCGAACCCCCCCTTGCGGAAAGTGAACGTGGTTGCGATCGTCCCGTCCGGGTCGAGCCGGTACGATTCGACGGCGTTGTGCGCCCCTCTCTCTATCCAGGTCGGGATGTTGGCGATCACGTACCAATCTCCCATGAAGCGGGGGATATCGACCCGAGCCACGGTTGTAAGAGGCGGCACGGACGCGCCGCAAGCTCCCATCAGCATCGTCATGCCTGCCCAGGCCGACAAGATATAGATCAATTTCACATTCACTCCTGTAAACTCATTACTCGCCGGACCTGGGACCTCGCAGAAACAATGAAATTCCAGACGCTTCGCCCCCCCACACCCGGGTGTAACTCCTTGCTTCTTCGATTCGCGCGGTCCCCCTGCGGATTCCTTTCCTGCGCCATCCACTGGACGTGGCGAATCCTGGCTGCCTTCTGCAAGGGGGCGCCGGGGGTGTGAAGGGAACCGACGGAGACGCTCTTTTTCGAGGCTGTTCTCCAAAAATGTGTTGGAGATATTCCACGGGATCATTGGGAATTAGAGTTTTGAATAGCGGATTGCCTTGTTGGAGGGGGCTTTGACCTTCGGGCATCCCGCCCGAAGGTCAGTTTTGCCCCTTCGTAAACGTCTTCTTCTTCATCGGAATCCTTCTCATATTCACTTGTTAAGCCTCAAAAGTCTCAGTGGATAGATATTGCGGTATTGTCGTTCAGATTAAAGCTTTCGCCAGTTCCCAGGTAGGGATATGCCACATCCTCTTGATACGATTGATCAAGGCCGTTAACAATTCGGATGGTGTAACTTTCACCGGCATCCAGGGGAACCAACCAGTAAATACAAAATCTTGTTGGGTCAACATCCGAAGTCTTTGGGACCGTAACAAGGGTATATGGTTCGACGCCGTTCCGCAGGACACT